>Ga0209211_10000074_pt1 | contig 211675 bp, 168 predicted proteins | sample RifGroA2_FD_183992 | JGI IMG/M metagenome (GOLD analysis project Ga0209211, IMG submission 183992) | Groundwater microbial communities from Rifle, Colorado, USA - Groundwater A2 (SPAdes) (version 2) | ecosystem: Environmental > Aquatic > Deep subsurface > Groundwater | place: Rifle, Colorado...
TCCGGATTGGTGGGATTTGCACCCGCCAAACTGGGTCCAGGTATGTGGGATTGGCCCACCCTTAAGTGGGTCCGGTTATGTGGGATTTACTACGCCAAAACTGGGGCTAAGTACGTGGGACGGAACAAAAGGCGCAGAAAAGCTTATGGATATGTACAAAACCCTTAGATTCTAAGGGGGTTGTACATGAAACCGAGATAAGTAAAGACTGGTTGGTGGCGGTGTCCATATTGGTGTCCATCCGGCATCGAATACCTTCATTTCCGCTTGTAGGTGCCCCTTTTGATAAATGGGCATATCGCTGGGTCATGCGGGGGGATTTGTGGCCCCAGGAGCTTCTGCGTGGCCGGAAGTGGGGGAGCGAACCGCCGTCTTATGGGGAACTAGGGTTTTTCCGTTATGAAATATGCCCGCGCTTGGTGGAGGGTCTTTAACTTCATGGCGCGCTGGGCGCTCTTTACTGCCGCTCGGAAGTCGCGGCGTTGACTTGTCCGGCTTGGATAGGTGGTGTGTAGTTTTTTCATATATTTTTCTGCGGGGTGTCCTTGGGAATTCCCTGCTTGTTTAACTTGCAGGGTTTGCTCTCTCCCGGAGAGCTCCAAATTGGTGTCCATGTAACCAAAAACGTGGAAAAAATCAATAAATTTAGACTAAAAACGTGAAATTTCTTGGAAAATAAGCGCCAAAAACGTGAAAAAACTATAAAAATACTCCAGAAAACGTGAAACTTTTAAAAAGCATGTATTATTTCAGGACATTTTTAGGGATAGGGGCTTTCTTGTTAGCGAATTAGTAGGTTAGCCTACTAATTTGTAGATTTTGGGACACCCCGGTATCGCTATACGTGCCGATCGGCTTCGGCGGAAACGCAGTTTCCGTTACGGTGCGAAATGTTGTTTTCGAGATGGATAAGCGCGGCTCCGCAGTGGGGACATTTATAATGCGGCGGCGACTGTTCGGCCCTGGTCAGTTCTTCTATGGTTCTCGGCGTAAAATCCCATACGTCCACGCCGACATTGATCGTCCAGCCAAGCCGGCGCCATTTGTCATGGATATGTCCGCATAAAAGTTTCTGCTGTGTTTTTATCGGGTTGTGCTGGAGCAGCCAGCCGTTCCATTCGAGCTTCTCATGCGCTTCCGTAAAGCCGGCCTCAAGCATCTGGCGGGGGCTCCTGTCGTGGCTGCCAAGCATGATTATCTTCCCGGCGCCGTTAAGCCGGCGGAGAATTTCCGGCCATTCGGAAGCTTTCCCCATGGCGAAATCTCCCAGGTGATAGACTGTGTCTTCCGGAGCCACAACGGCGTTCCACCGCAGGATCATCTCACGGTTCATCTCCTCCGTGGAGGAGAACGGGCGGGAGCAGTATCTGATAATGTTGAAGTGGTTGAAGTGCGTGTCGCTTGTAAAGAAAGTCTTTGGCATTACTCAGCGGGGCAGCGCCCGTTCAGCGGACGGGGCCGGTCCGGCCTCCGCCACAGGTTTGGACACAAAAAGCAGCGAAGTGTCCTCTACCCGCAGCCCGTAAAACATTCCATTTGCGACCAGCAGCCAGCGCGGCGACGCGGAGATCAGTTTGTCCGATGTAAGGGAATAATAATATAGGCCGTCCGATCCCAGGCGGATAGTCACCGTGCCCGCGTCTCCGGTAAGAGGCCCAAGGTTGCGGACAACGGCGTAGGTCATGACCCCTCCGAAATTTATTTGCGGGGAGTAGTCGTAAAGCCTGTCGAAAAGGGAGGTCAGACTGAACTCGATCCTCTCGCCGTCGGCCGTTTCCACGGAGATCACGCCCCCGGTTTCTTTCAACCGCAACTCAAGCCCCTGGCCGCTGTAGACGGAGCCCGCAACCAGTTCTTCCTCTGTCCAGATCCCGCCGCCCGAACCGCCCCGGGCCGGTTTGAGCATGAACCAGGTGCTCCAGTTCCCGTCAAAAACCACGGTGGCCAGAAAATCCTGCCCGCCGATAGTCAGCGGCCGACAGGCCTTGTCGCGCGCGGCCAGCAGAACCGGCAGCGACTCCCGTCCTATCACCGAAACCTCGGCCCGGGCCGCGGCCGGCGCTGCAAACAGCATCAGCAGGATTAAATTTTTCATAACCGCTATTCTACCAAAAAAATAAAATGGCCGGATCGGGCCCGGACGTTCATCCGGGCGCGTCCCGGAAAAAATTCAGATTCTCAGACGTAAAAGCGCGCGTTCGCGCGCCGGGCGGCGTTTCGGGTATTAGTATTATTAATAGGCGTTCGGGGAATTTGGCCCTTGCGCATCCGCGGGGGGGCGTGTATACTTTCAGTATGAAACACTCTAAAATCCCGGCCTTCGCTATAGCCGCAATTTTTGTAGCGATTTTTTCCTCGGTAGGCAGAACCGCCGACGCGCCTTCTGATAACGCAGCCGGCCTTTCCGGATCAGTGCAGGATCTCAAGGATGCCAGCCAGGGGGGGGCCAAAGACAGGCAACCGGCGCCCACGCCAGCCCCGATCTCCAGCGAACAGGTACAGTTCTGGGATAAACTCAAGGACGGGAGTTTTGACAGTGTTTGCAAGAACGCCCAGATAAAGCTCAGCCAGAACGCCGTGATCGCCGATGTGGTGGGTATAGGGGGGGGGCTCAAGCGCTACATCAGATCATTTCCGAGCAGGCAGCTGGCGCTTATAGACGAGATCAATGTCAAACTCAACGCCAATTACGGCCATGAGGTTCTCAACATCCCCGATGTGGGGGCGTTTAGTCTGGGGATCACGGGCGGGGTGGAGGGCAAGTCCATGGTCGTTCGCCCGCTGGAAAGCGACAAGTACTGCTCCCAGCTGAAGACCCTGGTAAAGCTCTATGATGTTAAGACGGTTCTGCCGGTCACGGCCAAGCGCATCAGCGCAATGGCGGTGGGAGAAATCTGGAAACTGCCCGTGGTGGTGCGCTACGGTGTCAGCGCCGGTATCGGGGCGACGGTTCCAGAGATCCTGACCATCTCGTTCGGGGCTAGCGAGACCAAAGAACGGCGTCCCTCGGTCAGCCTTTACAGGATAGACGAGAATAATCTGCGTCTGCGCCTGAGGCTGGACCATATCACGGTCAAGAGCGTCGGCGTCTCCGCCAGGTCTATAGATATCCCCGCGGGAGATATCGGCCTCCTAAGCGGAGAGGACGCGATCTCCAAGCTCGCCAATAAGACACTGGCCAGTCAGATCAATAAATACATTGCATTCAGTCTGGCCTACAGCCATGTGCGCGTACGGGGCCAGAAGCTTCTGCTGGAATTCTACATCAACCCCAAGGATCCCGAACAGGTGGAGAAGACGGCCGAGTTCCTCGCGGGCAATATCGCCACGCTTCGCAAGTTCATAAAGATGGGGCTTAAATTCGACAGTTTCTCCGAGGAAATGGACGCCAGATCCGGGGTCGGTAATATCGGCCAGGTGGCGGACGACGTCGGGGCCACTATCGGCGCCGGCTCCGCTTTCGCCGGTTCGGATCACTATAGCGGCCGCAGCAATAACTTCAATGTCACGATACCCGTCCTGCATTCGCAGCAAAACAGCTGGGCGTCCAACCATCACCGCTACCAGTCGCTGAACGAGGACGGCCGGACGATCCATGTCCAGCAGGAGTCGCGGGTTTCCAACGGCCAGTCGTTCAATGTCCCGTTCGTGGGCGCGATGATGAAATATGACTCGCAGAAACATATTTACGTGGTGAACAAGGAAACCACCGACGGGAAGGTTTCCAGGCCGTCCCTCATTTACCAGCAGCATGAGGGTTTCGTCCGCAGCGTGGACTCTTCGGCTCGCGACATGATAGACCAGGCCAATAATGTGCTGAAGTACGCGGGCGTCAAGGGGAACGGAACCACCGGCGAGAATCTGATCCCTTCCGCTGACATCTTCCCGCCGGTGCCCTATGACGAATCCCTGTCGGCCGACGGAGATTTTCCCTCCGGGCAGAGCAAGACCTATAAAGCGGCCATGATGTCTTTCAGACTGCTCTTTAATGAGAAAGCGGTGCAGGATATCGTTTTCGCGGCGCCGCAGCTGATCCTGAAAGCGTATATCAATGTCATGCGCGAAAGGGTGGGCCAGGTATTGGATAAGGTCAAGGATCTGTTCTCCATAAACGAGAAAGGAAAAGTAAGTTATGACTACGATGCCGCCAGTGCGCGTCTGGAGCCCGAGTTCCCGGTGGAGGGAGCCACCAATCCGCTGGACATAGTGCGGAACGTGGCTTATTCTGCCGCCAGATTCATAGAGAGGATCACCGCGGTCAGGAACGAGTCAAACTGGAAAGATCAGTCGGAAAAGCTTTCCAAGGTGGCTTCCGGCAGCGAGATGAAATATGATGACTTTCTTAAGGTGGTGATCCAGATGGTGGACACCAGGGACATCTCCTCCGAGATCTATGTCCACACGGATAAGAAGATCAAGGGCGAGCCGGACGTGTCCCAGAACTATAACATCTTCAATAACCGCGCCGACGGTTTTGACAGGAGTTATGACGACGTGACAAAGATGCAGCAGAGGTTCGCGGAGCCTACGGAACTTACCGATTAAGGTAAAGCTTCCGTAAGGTCAGGAGCCCGGACAGGCGGCGCCCGTCCGGGCTCCTTGTTTTTTAGCCGTTAATCTTGCTGTCGGCGCCGAAGATATACGCCATGAGCGCGGCCCTGGCCCACATGCCGTTGCGCTCCTGGCGCCAGAAGACGGCCCTGGGATCTTCGTCCACGGCGGGCTCTATTTCATGCCGCCGCGGGAGCGGGTGCATGATAACGCAGGTCTTTTTTATCAGTTTCAGGTGTTCCGTTTTGAAGTAAAAAGGGGAATAATCCACGGCGCCCGATTCCCCGGCCTTGTCGTGCTCATCCTGGACGCGGGTCATGTAGACGGCGTCGGCGCCGCCCATCACGGATCTTAAATCCCCGGTCTCCGTGAACGGTATGCCGTGGCGTTTCAGGAATTCCAGGATGTCGGCTTCCATGCGGAATTCTTCCGGCGAGACGAATGCCAGCGAGATATTCCTGTAATTTTTCATAAGGTAGGTGAGCGAACGCACGGTCCTGCCGCGTTTCAGGTCGCCTACCATGGCTATCTTTTTATTGTCCATTTCACCGTTGAAACTGCGGTAAAGCGTGTAAGCGTCCAGGAGCGCCTGGGTGGGATGCTGATCCTTGCCCGAGCCGCCGTTTATGATGGGAACCGGCCGGTTGGTGCGGTTCATCAGCCAGGCGGTCTTTTCGACGAAGCCGGGGGCCGGATGGCGCATGATGATCAGATCCACGTAGCTGGAAAAAGTGCGCACGGTGTCTTCCGGGCTTTCGCCTTTCACCTCGGAAGAAGTGGAGGTGTCGCGGATCTCCGAAGTCCGGATGCCCAGTATGTGGGCCGCGTTCAGGAATGACAGAAAGGTCCGGGTGGACGGCTGTACGAAATAGAGCATGGCGCGCACGTGGGACAGGAGGGACCCTGCGTAGTCCATGCCTTCCTTTTTCTTAGTCATTTCCCGGAGCGCGTCGGCGGTCTTGAAAAGGCGGGTCAGCAGTTCCCGGTCGAATTGCTGGGCGAAAAGGCAGTCATAAAGCCGTCCGTTCCTGGCGAAGAACGGCAGCTTTTCCGAAACATCCTTTTTATGGAACTCCGTCCAGTTCGCGTCCACGCTGGTCATAGCCGGAGACCTTTCCATGATTTCCTCCCATCCTTAAAGCTGTTCGCCAACGCGGCGTCCCGTAGATTATATTAATTACGCCATACGGCTTCAATCGGATCCGCGGATCCGCGCCGTTGTGAATATGGCCGATGTTTTATAGAATTGCAAAATGCCGGTTTTGATCAACGAATTAAGGACGCACCCGCTGGCGCTGTTCGCCGATTTCCGCCGGCTTTTCTTCGGGCGCGTCGTCTCGGCCGTCGGCGATAAGTTTTTTTCCATTGCCATTGCCTGGTGGATAATAAGCGGGAGCGGCGACGGCGCCAGGTTCCAGCTGGGCCTGGTGATGGCCGTGAACGTCGTACCGGTGGTTCTTTTCGGCCCCGCGCTGGGCGCCCTGGTGGATCGGTCCGACAAGCGCCGGGTGATGCTTCTTGCCGACGGCGCGCGGGCTTTCTGCGTTTTCGCGCTGGCCTGGCTTCTTTTTTCGGACAGACTCACGCTGCCGGCGCTTTACGCCCTGTGTTTTCTCATTTCCGCTTTCGGCCCGCTGTTCGAATCCGCCGTCTCAAGTTCCATTATGCGGTTGACTTCCCCGGAAAAGCTGGCCGGCGCGGCCGCGGCCGACGCCTCGGTCATGCAGCTGTCGAACGTGGCCGGCTCGGCCCTGGGGAGCGTCCTGATGGCGTTAACGGGTGTTATCGGCGCTTTCGTGTTCAATGCGGCGTCCTACCTGGTTTCTTTTTTCGCCGTCCTGCGCATCAGGACGGACTTGCGTCCGCCTAAGGCGGAGACGGGCCTGCCCGGGGGGAGCGGCGTTTCGGCTTATATGGCGGAACTGCGGGAAGGCGTGAATTATATCCTGAAAAACCGGCCGCTCAGATCCCTGCTGTATGTTTTCGCCGCTTTTAATTTTTTCATCGGTCCGCTTTTGATCCTCATCCCGATGATCGTTCAGTTCACGCTCAGGGAATCGGTAGTCTGGCTGGCCATCTTTGAAACGTTTTTCGCCCTGGGCTCTTTCGTGATGTCTGCCGCGGCCAGCTTCAGAAAGGGCTATCGGAGCGTGTACGGGACTTTTTTCCGATCCGTTCTTTTCCTTGGGCTGTCGTTCGGCGGGCTTTATTTTACCGGGGACAGGTACGCTGTCTGTGCCCTTCTTTTTGCCGCGGGCGCGGCCCTGGGGGCCGGTAACGCCGCCGCGCTGGCGCTTTTTCAGTATACCGTGCCGGAAGAAATGAAAGGCAGGTTCTTCGCGGTTCTTACCACAATCTGTTACGCGGTTTTGCCGCTGACGTTCATGCTGAACGGGTTTCTGGCCGAGAAATTTTCCGTGGGATTCTGCATCGCTTTCAATTCCCTGGCGGTGCTGGCCGTGTCCTGCGTCATCCTGCTTATACCGAGGCTGGAGGCAAAGGTGGGTCTTTCGGCCCCTTAACAGGGTGGGCCTTAGGGCCTTGCGGAACGCGGGTTTTGCTGGTAGACTGTAGTTATGGAAGACAAGCCGTCTTCGCGGAAATTCAGGGAACCTGGGGAAATTTTATGAAAAGAGCGGTTTTGATCATAGCGGGTCTGGCGGCGTCGCTGTCCGCTGTATTTCAGGACGCCGGCGCCGGGGAAGTCCGCGCGTCCGCCGATAAGGCTTTTGGCGGGCTGGACCCGTCTTCGATGGATATGCGGTTCCAGGCTCCCGCCGCTCCGGCAAGGGCCGGTAGAACGGCCTCCTCCGCGGAGATGGATCAGTGGAACGGCTATCTCGCCAGGGGTTTCGGGGGGGTAAAGGCCGCGGTTTCAACCGCGATGTACAAAGGCGTTTCCGCCCCAGGCGCGGTGGTGGAGCGCGTCGAGCTGGAAAAAATACTTGATGCCAATCTGAAAACCAAATTGACTTTTCAGACCGCTTCCGGGGATACCGTGCATGTCAGCGGCGCCCTGGCCGCGAATTGCGATAGCGGCGGGACGTCCTGCGGCGAGAACGACAGGTATTTTCTCATCTTTCGTACCAGCAGGGGGCAGACGGTTTTTGTAAAGGGCCGCGCGGCTTTTTTGGGCAGCAGGGAGATACTTTTTGATGGAGATGGGGGAAAATATCTTGTCAGTATTTCCATGCTGCGCCGCCGGTTGACGGTGGAAACAGCGGGTCGGGTGGTGCTGGATGTTTCCCTGGATGAACTGGTCGTCGCGTTGAGAGAAAAAGGAAAAAGGCTCGAATCCGGAGCCCGGCACAATTTTTATTATAACACGGAAATACTCCAGGACAGCGCGGGAAACGGCCGTTTCGGAAAGGGGCGGGTGCTTACCTTTGCCCCCCGGGGCGATGCGCCTAACCAGACCGTGAGCGCTTCCAGAATAAGTCCTGAAGGGGTCGTTATCGAGAACGTTGAACCGCATTTGGGCTTCAGGATAGTGAACGGTATCCTGGAGATCTATCAGTTTTGAAGATAGTCGTCAGTGGTCGGAAAACCCGTCCCCGGTTCCGGGGACGGGTTTTTTTAGACGGGGTTGGGGACGTCTATAAATTCGGTCTCTACCCCGAATTTGGCGCGCAGGAGTTTCTCAAGCGCCCAGACGCCGGTCTTTTCGGTGTTGTAATGCCCGGCGGCAATGTAGTTGGCGCGGTGTTCCCTTGCGGTTTCCTGTACGAATTCCGAAACTTCCCCGGTAATATAAAGATCCAGCCCGGCCGCTATGGCCTGGTCGAACATCCGCTGCCCCCCGCCCGATACCGCTCCCAGCGTCCGTATCTTCTTCGGGCCGAAATTGAAAGAGAGGATGTCCGCGGAAAGTCCGGATTGAAGGGTCTTTATCACATCTCCCAGCGGCCGGGTCTTTCTAAAAGCCGCTCTGAAACCGATGGTTTCTCCGTCATAAGTCCCGAAAGGCCGCAGCTCGCCGGCGCCGAGGAGTTTCATGATCCGGGCATTGTTGCCGGCAACGGGATGTTTATCCAGCGGCAGATGCCAGGCGGCCAGCGTTATGCCGTTGTTAAGCAGTAGTTCCAGTTTTTTACGGAAAGGGCCTTTGACCGGAAAAGACCGGCCCCAGAGCAGGCCGTGATGAACGATTATCATATCGGCGCCGGCCTCCGCCGCGCGCTTGAAAAGTTCAAGCGAGGCGGAAACGCCGAAAGCTATTTTCTTCACTTCGGGCTTCCCTTCCACCTGCAAGCCGTTCTGGGAAGAGTCCTTTATATTTTTGCTGTCAAGGTAACGGTCCACGAAATCTATTATTCTGTCCCTTTGCATTTAAGCGCCTCCTGTACAGGTTATTTCCCGCCGGGCCTGACCGAGTAATAGTAGCCGTTGGAGAAGTCTTCCGCGAGGAAGTCGGTCGTGGTGAAAGCGGCTCCGTTCCGCGTGTACAGCATTAGAGCGGTATAACTCCAGAGACCGGGATTTCCCCTGAGCAGCGTCCTGGGGATGCGCGCGGTGAACGAACCGTGTTTCAGGACGGTCTGAAAATTACCCGCTTTCTGCGGGCCCCTGGTGGTGAAAGTGTAGATTGTTGAGGCCGCGGCGGATACTTCCAGAGCGTATTCCCAGGCGTTGTCGGGAAAGATCCTGCCGCCGCGTCCTTCCAGCAGCCTGGCGGCTCCCGCCCTTGGGCGGTTGTTCACGTCGATATAGAGATCAAAACGCGCGTTTGGTGAAATTCCCTCGTCCGGGGTTTCAAGAGCGCTCAGCGGGGTAAAAGAGAATGAGACCTCGCTGTCGTTCCAGGAAAGCTCCACCCTGGCCAGCTTCCAGGCTATGTTCGGGTCTGCGGGGGCCGCGGCGGGCGGTATCGGGGGGCGGCCTGAATTGTTGAGGATAAAACCGGAGGAGCTTTTCGCCACCGTTACTTTATCGGCGTCTTCCGTTTTTTCTTTAAGGTCGGCCAGCGGGGAGAAAAGCCAGGCCGGCGGCGCTTTGTCCATAAGCCTGTAGACGTCCGCCAGAACGTTCTGCATTTCCATCTCGGTTTCTTTGGCGGTTTCAGTTTCCGGATCGGAAAGCCTGAGAAGCCCCGGGCCGGATTCCACGGAAAAATATCCGGCGAAAGCGGGCTTTGCGGCTTTGTAGTCTCCCTGCGCGGCGTTTAGATAGGACATGAGGTCTGTCCGGGTTCTGGCCAGGGCGGTCAGCGCGCCGGTCTGGATCCGCCCGGAGGCCCAGAGGGAGTAGTCTCCGCTCCAGGGAGCGAGCGACCGGGCGGCCTGGGCCGCGGGGAGGGTGGTCGATACGGCGGTTTTAAGCGCCTCGGAGACCGTCAGGTAAGGAAAATGGGCGTTCGATGAGAGAAAGTCCAGGAGGGCGGCCCTTGAATCCGCGCCCGGCGCGTCCGTGGTTTCGTCGAAAACAAGGAATGCGGAGCCTCCGGCGGCCGGAGTGGTGGAAAAGGGCACAAGACTGATCCCTTCGGCGTCGATGAAATTGAAAGGCGTGGTGGAAACCAGCGGGCCGGCAGCCAGCCATTTAAAGCCAAAGGCTTTGGCCAGGGGGACGCAGCCGGCGGCAATCCCGCCGGGAGAGCTGACGAAGCCGTCCGGCGGGTGCCTGAAGTTCTTCGTATAAGCGTCGCGCGCGTCGCTCATTCTGAGCGAGAGAAAAAAAGGATCGTTGGTGAAAGCGGAGCTGGAAAGTTTGCCCTGCCAGCGGACGGTTTCTTCTCCGGCGGAATAGAAAAGAGGCATAGGCGGATCCCCGGCCGGCCTCGCCGCCAGCTCCAGGCGTCCCTCCGCGGCCAGAGCTTTCATCCTCTCGGCCGCGGCCGCCGGGATCTCGCCGACAGCCGCGGTCAGTTTAAGGTCTTTGCCGGCTTCAAGGCGGCTCAGCACGTCGTCCACCGCGGCGTGTTCGCGCGGTATCCAAAGGAGCGCCGTGCCGGCGCGAAGCGGCGGCGCCGGGAGCAGCAGAAGCAGATTTAACAAAAATGTTTTAGACACGGATTTTTACCTGAAAACCCCGGCCCCTGTACCCTGACCTTATTTTACGGTCATCACTGAAACTTTCCTGCCCCCAAGCATGGCCGTTTCGGGGTTGAGGGGATCCAGGATGAGCTGGCCGTCGATATTGTAAAGGTAGTGGTATGTTCCCGGCGGCAGCGGCAGGATGGTTCCCCAGACATTTTTCTCCCGCCTGGCCAGCGCGATAGAATCCCGATCCCACTTGTTGAAATCTCCGGCGAGCCCGACCGTTTTGGCGTTGGCTATCCTGACCGAGAACTTTACAAAGCGCAGTTCCGCCTGGGGCAGATCCGCCCGCTGCCCGGCCGCCCGCGGATGTATGGGGGGAAGCTGGGCGTTGCGGGACGGCTTTATGCTGGCCACGCTCCAGTGTCCCATGAAAGTGAAGTACTTGGTAAGGGCGTTATGGAACAGGACGCTGGGCACGCTGACCAGCGTAAGCGCCATGACGGCGATAATTATCAGAAACGATCTTCTTTCCAGCATATTTACCCCGCGCTTTTGCGTAACTCCCCGCCGTTTTGCCGATGGTTTTCGGAAAGGTTTTCTTCCTTACACGGGGATTATTCTATCATTTTATCCCCCGCTTTTCCTCTCGTTTCCCTTTACCTTTCCCCGGAATTTTAATAGTATATATGCTGTCATGAGCTCGCATCCTAACCAGATAACTTTCGGCACGGACGGCTTCCGGGGCATCATCTCGCGCGATTTCACCTACGAGGCCGTGCGCAAGATCGCGCAGGGCCTGGCGGATTATATCGCGTACAAAAATATGCGCGTAGCGGAAAAGCCGAGCGTGGTGATCGGCTATGACAGGCGGTTCATGTCGGATCGGTTCGCGGCCGCGGCCGCGGACATCCTTGCCGCCAACGGCGTGGTCTGCGTGGTTTCCGACGGCCCCCTTCCTACCCCGGCCGTGAGCTGGCTCACGGCCTCCAAATTCGGTCTGGGCGTAGTGATCACCGCCAGCCACAACCAGTATTTTTATAACGGCGTCAAGATAAAGCAGAACGGCCGGTCGGCTCCCCCTTCGGTTACGGCGGAACTGGAGAATTATATTTCCAAGGCTGTGCCGATGCTCAGGGCGGCCGCCCCCGCGCCCAGAAAATCTTTCAAAAAGAATTACGTGGATTATCTGGCTTCGAAGGTGAACATCGGCCAGATCCTCTCAAAACTGCCGGGGCCTGTGGTAGTGGATTTTATGTACGGAGCGGGGGCCGAGGTGGCCGGCGAGGTGTTCAACTCCAAGAACATTATAAAGATCCGCGCGGCCTCCGATCCCCTGTTCGGCGGCATTACGCCGGAGCCGGTGGAAAAGAACCTCGCCGAACTGATCGATACCGTAAAGAAGAAGAAAGCCGTTATGGGTATGGCGCTGGACGGCGACGCTGACCGCTTCGCGCTGGTCAGCGATAAGGGCGTTTATATGACCCCATGCCAGATAGCGCCCATGCTTTTGGATTATCTGCTCAAGCGCAACCGCCTTAAGGGGAAAGTGGCGCAGGCCGTGTCCATGGGGTATCTTACCAAGCGCATCGCCAAGGCCGCCGGTCTGCCCTTCGAGGAGACCCCGGTAGGTTTCAAGTACATAGCCGAGAAGATGATCTCCGAGGACGTTTCGTTCGGGGTGGAGGAGTCCGGCGGCTATGCCTGGAAAGGCAATATCCCGGAGCGTGACGGCGCGCTTACCGCCCTGATGTTCATGGAGATGGCGGTTAAAACCGGTAAAACCGTATCCGAGCTGTATAAGGATGTGGAAGCGCGCTACGGCAGATCGGCTTTCATACGCCGGGACATGAAGCTTGAAAAAGCGGTTCCCAATAAACACTCTTTCGCGGTAAAGCTCAAAAAGAAACTGCCCAAAACCATTCTGGGCAGGAAGGTGCTGGATACCAACACCATCGACGGTCTTAAGATCATCCTTGAGGACGATTGCTGGCTGCTCATGCGTCCGTCCGGCACCGAGCCCTTGTTGAGGACTTACGCTGAAACCGAATCCCAGGAGAACACGAAAAAATTCCTTGAATTCGCGGCCAAACTCATAGATCAGAAGTAGAAAAGCGCTGTCAAAATACATGGAGGGAACGTATGAACTTTACCGGTAAGAGATTCGTATCGTCGGAGTCGGTCACCGAAGGCCACCCCGACAAGGTGTGCGACCAGATTTCGGACGCTGTGCTTGACGAGATCCTGAGAAAAGATCCCGCCGGCCGCGTCGCCTGCGAGACTTTCATCACCCGCGGCATGGTCGTAGTCGGCGGGGAGATCACCACCAAAACCTACGTGGACGTTGATACGCTGGCACGCCAGGTGATCAGGGACATAGGCTACAACCACACCAAATACGGATTCAATTACGAGACCTGCGCGGTCATCAATGTTATCGGCCGCCAGTCTCCGGATATCGCCCAGGGCGTGGATACCGGCGGCGCCGGGGATCAGGGCCTGATGGTCGGTTATGCCTCCGATGAGACGCCGGAACTCATGCCCCTGCCGCTTATGCTCGCGCAGAAACTGGCCATGCGGCTCGCGGAAGTACGCAAAAAAAATATCCTCCCTTACCTCGGCCCCGACGGGAAGTCTCAGGTCACCGTGGAATACCACGACGGCAAGCCCGCGCGCGTAGAGACCATCGTGATCTCATCCCAGCATACCGAGGAGATCCTGGACAAGTCCGGCCACCAGATCACCGAAAAAGCCAGGAAAGAGATCATCGACGCGGTCATTATGCCCGTGGTGGACAGGAAGATGATAGACAAGCACACCAAGTTCCTCATAAATCCGACCGGCAAGTTCGTGGTGGGCGGACCGCAGTCCGACACCGGCGTGACCGGCCGCAAGATCATCGTGGATACCTACGGCGGCGTGGCTCCCCACGGCGGCGGCGCTTTCTCCGGCAAGGATCCGACAAAAGTAGACCGCTCCGCCGCTTATATGGCGCGTTACGTGGCCAAGAACATCGTCGCCGCCAAACTGGCCAGAGAGTGCACCGTCCAGGTCGCTTACGCTATCGGCGTGGCGGAGCCCGTCGGCCTTTATGTGGACACCCACGGCACCGGCGTCATCGCCGACGAGAAACTGGCCAATATCGTAAAAGCCAATTTCGACTTCACTCCCAAAGGCATTATTCATAACCTCAAGCTCCGCGCCCCCGTCTTCAGAAAGACCGCGGCCTACGGCCATTTCGGCCGGAACGGTTTTGAGTGGGAAAAGACCAACGCGGCGGAAATGCTCAGAAAAAAAGCGGCCGCGGCGCCCAAAGCCAAGTGCGCCTGTTGCTGCTGAAACGGGGTTTAGAGGGGTTAGGGCTTGCCGCCCTAGCCCCTGGTTTCTGCGGGGAAAAGTCACATGAAAATACTGATAGTGGACGACAATGAACTCATGCGCTATACCATCAGGGCGCTCCTGACGGAATTGGGGCACGAAGTGGCGGGAGAGGCCGGCGACGGCGAGGCCGCGCTCAAAGCTTACGCCGAGCTTAAGCCGGAGGTGGTGTTCCTTGACCTCATCATGCCGGGGCAGTCCGGGGTTGAGATCCTGGCCGACCTCCGCAAGCTGGATCCCAAAGTCCGGGTTGTCGTGATCACAGCCGTGGATCAGAAAGAGCTGGATCGTAAACTCTCCCATACCGGCGTCACGGCCATTATCCGCAAACCTTTTTCCTACGAGGAATTCAAGGCCGTGGTCAGGAGTATCGTGGTGTAGGGAATCCTGAGTCTTGAATCTGAGTCTATATGAGCGAGAATACGAACGAGATGCTGAACCGCGTCGCTGTGGCCGGCCTGCGGAAATGCGTGGAAAAACTTTCGCGGGTTTCCGCCGGAACCTGGAAAGTGGCCGGCGCCGATGTTTCGATGGGGACGCTGGATGAAGCCGTAAAGCTCCGCGCCCCGGAAGAAGGGGAGGCCGCGGCGGTTTATTTCGACGTGAAAGGGGAATTGCCTTTCATCGCCATCCTACTTTTCGACCCGCGCGATATAGACCGCATCTCCAGGTGTTTCCTTGGGTATTCTTTTTCCGCTTCGCCCCGGCTGAACCAGGCGGGCGAACTGCTTCTCACGGAATTGGGCAATATCATTCTGAATTCTCTTGCCGGCGCTTTTTCAAACGCGGTCAAACGGATCTTCATTCCGTCCGCTCCCAGATGCCTGAGGGGCGAGCCGCAGCACCTGCTGGGGGCTATGGGGGCTTCGGTGGACGTTAAACAGAGCTATCGCATCATAAGCGTAAAACTGGATATTCAGTGCGACAAGAGCGTGACCCGCTGCGAGGTGCTGGGCCTTATCCCGGAAAAACTTGCGCAGGAGCTTCTGAACAGCGGGGGAGTTTCTTAATCCTATTATGCCGGCAAGCAAAAGATCTCATGTGATACTTGCCGCGCTTCTGGCCCTGCCGTTTTTCTGCTCCGCGCTCAGTGCCCAGGTGCGGATAGACAAAATAGACTGGCAGATTTCGCGCGTTAAGGACAATAAGAAGCTGCCCTTTGAAACCGTTTCGGAACTGAAGCTGGGATCCTACCAAAGATATGCGGACAAATTACGCGCCGTGGTGACCGCGCAGAATCTTTCCGCCCGGCCGGTGGAGGGGCTGGTGCTCCGGTGCGCCTTAAGCCTGCGTCTGGTGAAGCTGCCGGCAAAACTTAACGTCGGCGCAGCCGATCCCGGCGCCCCGGATCCCGGTTTCTGGACGGTTCCGTTCCGCGTGGAAGAAGTTCGTATCTCCCGGATAAAGCCGGGAGGTTTGTATGAAGCTAAATTAATACACAGCGCGCTTAACGAACAGCTTAAAAAGTTAAAAAACAGCGGCTTCCGGGCCGACGCACTTAAACTGCAGGTAATGCTGGATCCCAGGCCCGGCGACGAGCCGTCCAGAATAATGAAAGAAGCAGTCATAGAGATAAAGAAACCGTAACTAGAGGGTTGGAAGGTTAGAGGGAGGAATTCCCTAACTTCAAACCCTCCAATCTTCTAACCTTCCAACTCTCATCTTTTAGAGGCTCCCAATGCTGGACATCAGACTTATACGCTCAGATCCGAACCGGGTTCGAACCGGCCTCCGCGACCGCGGCGGGCGCTATCTTCCGGCCCTGGATAAAATAATAGAAACGGACGGGGCATATCTGGCCGTTCTGGCGGAGACCGAGGCGCTGCGTTCCCGGCGCAATGAGGTTTCTCAGAAGATACAAGGACTTAAAATAGCCAAAAAAGAGGCCGAAGCCAAAGCCGTGATGGACGAGGCCAACGCCATAAAAGAAACCATCAGGTCGAAAGAAGAAAGCCTGTCCGCGCTTGAAAAGGAACTGAACTGTCTGCTTCTGGGCGTCCCAAACCTCCCGGACGGGAATGTCGTGAAAGGGGGCGGGCCGCAGGAGAATAAAGTCGTCTATCAAGATCCCGGCGGCCGGCGCGAGTTCTCTTTCAAGCCGCTGGATCATCACGCCCTGGGCGAAAGCCTGGGCATACTGGATTTTGCCGCGGCCACAAGGCTTTCCGGTTCGCGCTTCGCGCTGCTGAAAGGCCCGGGCGCCCGCCTGGAACGGGCCATCACTCAGCTGATGCTGGACACGCATACGCTTGAACACGGCTATACCGAGATCTTTCCTCCTTTCCTCGTCAATTCCGAAAGCATGACCGGCACCGGGCAGCTTCCCAAGTTTGAAGAGGACCTCTACAAGGTGGCCGCCGAACCGCCGCTGTACCTTATTCCTACGGCCGAGGTGCCGCTGACCAATTTGTGCCGGGGGGAGGTTCTGAAAGAAGAATCTCTGCCATGGAAGTTCACCGCTTATACCGCCTGTTTCCGCCAGGAGGCCGGCTCTTACGGCAAGGATACGCGCGGTCTGATCCGCAACCACCAGTTCAATAAAGTGGAACTGGTCTGGATCACAAGGCCGGAAGATTCCATGGCCGCCCTGACGAAACTGCGCGCCGACGCCGAGAAGATTCTCCGGCTTCTTGGCATACCTTACCGCGTGCTGGAACTTTGCACGGGCGACCTTGGCTTCAGTTCCGCCATGACTTATGACCTGGAAGTCTGGATGCCCGGAGAAAACAAATTCAGGGAGATCTCTTCGTGCTCCAATTGCGGGGATTTTCAGGCCCGCCGGATGAACGCCCGCTTCAAACGGGCGGACGGCAAAAAGACCGAATTCGTCCACACGCTGAACGGTTCCGGGCTGGCCGTGGGCCGTACTTTCGCGGCCATACTTGAAAACTATCAGGAGGAGGACGGTTCCGTGACGGTTCCCGAAGCGCTCAGGAAATATATGGGGACGGATAAAATAGAATCCTTATGAAGAAAATCATGCTCCCGGTTGTTTTTTTAGTTTTTGCGGCCGTGTCCGGCCTCCGCGCCGCCGCTCCGGCGGAACCCCTGCCCGAAGAGCTCAGGCTTCTGTCCAAGAAAGGTATAGACGCCATCTACGCCGTGGATCCTGCGGAGGCCAAAAAGAATTTTGAACTGGCGGCGGAAAAATATCCCGACCATCCTTTTCCGCATTTCGGCCTGGCCATGTCCAAATGGGCCGAGCTGGAATACCTTGAGGACGAATCGGATCCGAAACTGGCGCGGGAATACGGGGAAATGACGGACAAGGCCATCGGGATCGCGCGCGCCTGGCTGAAAAAACACCCGGCCGACGCCAACGCTTATATGTGCCTGGGCGGCATGTACGGCCTGCGGGCGCGGCTCGCGCTGATGCAGCACCGCTGGCTAAAAGCCTATTTTGACGGGAAGAAAGCGATCTCCAACACCCGCAAGTCCCTGAAAGTGGATCCGGAGCTGTACGATTCATATCTCGGGCTGGGGATGTACGAGTATTACGCCGGGACATTGTCCGGAGTGATAAAGGTTCTGGCAAAGCTTCTTATGGGGGGGAACGCGGCGCAGGGAGTGGAGTATATCAAGGTATGCAAGGAGAAAGGATATTTCAACGCCCTGGCCGCCGAACTTCTGCTTATTGAAATCTATACGGAGCCGGGCAACCGGTTCAAAGATACAAAGACCGCGGTCAAATGGTCCGAAGAACTGGTTAAATTATATCCCATGCACCCTCAGATGCAGTTTGTCCTGATAGTTTCGTTGTTCGAAGATAAACGGTATCTTGAATCCCGTAAAGAGTCGCTGGAGTATCTGAAACGCCTCCAGGAAGGCGTACCGGGTTACCGCAAAAGATATCTGCCGCGCGTTCTTTCCGCCATCGGTTCCACGTATCTGGTGGAGAAAAATTATGACGCGGCTTCGGATTATTTTCATAAATCCTACGCGACGATCAAAGATAACCCCGAGGTTCATCCGGCCCGCTGGGCCGTCTGGGCGCTTGTCAAGGCCGGGAATATCCTGGATCTTAAGGGGGAACGGGCGAAAGCCGTGGAGTTGTACAAGGAAGCCCGGGCCTACAAAGATGAATGGGGCTTCTGGGAATACATAGACCGCTATATTAAAAAACCTTTCACCGAAGCGGAACTGTACGGCCCGCTGCCGCCGCCGTAAGGGATATGGATTCATCAACTATAATATTTCTTCTGCTTGCGATCCTGGCCTGGGGGATGGGCGCGTTTTTCGATAAGATGACGCTGCGGTACGTGGATTCGTCATCCGCGTTCTATCTCAGGACGCTGTTTATGCTGGTCATCTTTGTCCCTTTCCTGCTATGGAAATATCTTCCCACCAGGGCCGCGCTGCTGGGCTCCAACAAACTGGCTTCGGTGTTCATACTTTCAAGCGTGGTTGTGACGATGGGGGGGGTATTCTTCTATCTCAAGGCCATGTCCGGCGGAGAGGCCTCCAAGATCGTGCCTTTGAGTTCCACATATCCTTTCGTGACGTTTGTCATGGTCTATCTCTTTCTTGGCGAGAGTTTCACCGCGGCCAAACTTATAGGCACCCTGCTCATCTCCGGCGGAATTTATTTTATCTCCAAATAACGCGGCACCCTGCCAGGAAGGCCTGTACTGAAAAGGTAACGCCGGGCTGGCGGGCTTTGGGTATAGAGCCGCGAGAAGCCCGGTCGGGGGCCTGGCGAGGGTATGGATCCGTCGGGCACGCTATCGGCCACACCGTGGCCGCGCTCCCGCTCGGGCTCGGCGCTGCGCAAGCCTCGCCCTGCGCGAGGGCCCGCCGAACCCATACCCTCGCCACCCCTCCGTAAAACTTACGCCGATTATGTTCCTTCGGCATTATTCCCCGGCGCTCATTTAAAACAAAAGAAAAAGGCTCCCGTTGCTTTTGAGTATGGTGAAATTTGCGGGATAAATGAAATAGTGGCCTCGGTTCCGGCGCTGACCTTCGGCACATGGAAAGATGACGAAAAAAATAAACTGGATACGATCCATGAGCCTTTGAGGGACGAAATGGTCAAAATGGGGCTGCAAAACGACGGGCAGGCTGACCAAGACCCTGCTTTTAATGACAGTTTCGCGATAATTCCGTTAAACTTGGGATCAGGTCGGGGTTCGTCCCCCCATCCCGCGGCGAGAGACTTGGAGAGGCCCACACTCCGCACGGGCCAAAAATCAAGATGGGTGTGGGCATGTTAGCCCTTGCGGAAGTGAGGTGCGTCAGCTATACTCCAGTAGAGAGTCGGAGAACATTTATCGCGGGATCCCGGGAGGTAATATTTATGGAGAAGAGAATAAGCAGCGTTGCAGGATTGGTGGCGGCCCTGATGACGGGTCTGGCCGGGTTTGGCTACTCCCTTGAAGTGAATGCCGGTTTGGAGGCCCAGCTTTCAGCGAGTGGGATCAGCGTTCCGGCGGCCGCTAAAAACACAAAAACTATGGAAGAGCGGATCGAACCTGAGGCTGTTGTTAAAGGCGGTAATGGGCAAACAGAGGCGCCTGCCGTTCCGGCCCTGGAACGCAGTTACCGGCTTTCCATGGACGGGACTGGGTTTCCGGGTGAGGAGGGGCCCGCTTATCTGGGGCCTGTCGGTCAGTACTTTGGTCTAAACGGAACGATCACATTTAGTGGGGATGTTATCACGCGGGCCGACCTTGCCATTCATGTGATGGGAGATAGAACGTTCAAGCCGTTTACCGTGAAAATATCGGATCCGGCGCTGGGACGGCGTCCTGGAGACGCTCATTTTGGGATGCTTATAACGGGGGATTATCTTAAGTTCATGGGGTATCTGGGGCCGGTTCCTGCGGAGGCGGAGGGGGGCATACTTGGGCGGTATGTGGGCAAAAAAAACATCGTGCTTACGATCCGGGCTAATTGTCCTACGGAGCCTGGCGCCGGCGGTGCCCGCAAATGCCGCGTGTTCCCGTATCGTTCTGGAATTTCGAGAGAGGGCGGGGAAAATTCTTACGAATATCAGGAGGTGTTCATGATGGGTAAGGCGAATATGCGCCTTACTCCTATGGACTGACGCTGCGGGTCAGGAGGGGCGGGGTCAGGTACATGCCTGACCCCCGCTTTTTGGCGGATCCCCGAACTTGAGGCCGCTGGTGCAAGAAATTCTTTCAGATCAGCTCAGGGAGCCCATCAGGCGGTAGACGAGTTTGGCGGCGTTGAATTCGGTCACGGGGGAGCCTTTGATAGGGGCGACTTCCACCACGTCCAGCCCCACCACTTGCTTTCTGCCGTTTGCCGCCTTAAAACCTATGACACCGGAAGAATTTGAAAAATTGGCGGGGAAGGCGATTAGGGGGCTGCCGAAATTTTTCAGAGACAAAATGAAGAATGTCGTTGTGATCGTGGCCGACGCGCCCGGGCGTGCGCGGGAGCGGCGCTTTGGGGGCGGGCTGCTGGGGTTATACGAGGGTATCCCGCTTTTGGACAGGGATACCGGTTACAGCGGGGCCATGCCGGACAAGATAACGCTCTTTAAGAAGAACATAGAGGCGGAGTGTTCCACCCCGGAAGAGATAGAAGAGGAAGTGCGGCACGTGGTGATGCACGAACTGGCCCACCACTTCGGCATGACCGACGAGGAACTGCGCCAGAAAGGTCTGTACTGAAAAGGCAACGCCGGGCTGGCGGGCTTTGGGTATAGAGCCGCGAGAAGTCCAGTCGGGGGCTTGGCGAGGGTATGGGCCCGTCGGGCACGCTATCGGCCACACCGTGGCCGGATTCCAGAGTATTATGTCACCGGATTTCCGTGCCGCGGCGGAGGTAGCCGGCGGCGCCGGTTATTTTTACGTTAATGAAATCGCCTGCTTTAAGCGTGGGAGGGGCTCCTGCGCTGCCATAGGCCGTAGGCTTTAAGCCATAAGTTTTTTTGGTTTTTCTGCCTATGGCGTCCGGCTTATGGCCTATGGCGTCCGGTATCACTTCCACTTTCCCGTCTATCTCCGGGGCGTCGCGGTAGGTGCGGCCGAAATTCCCCGAGTCCATTAGAACTTTTACTGTTTTCCCCGCCAGACCGAGGTTTATACGGTCTACTACCCGGCTTTGCGCGGTTATCAGCTCGTTCATGCGGGCGGTTTTTACCGTTTCCGGTATCTGCCCCGGCAGTCGGGCGGCCGGGGTTCCGGGTTCGCGGGAATAGGCGAAAACGGCCACGTTATCGAAGCCTGCCCCGGCGGTAAACGCCAGCAGTTTTTTGAAATCTTTTTCAGTCTCGCCGGGAAAGCCGGAGATAAAGCTGGTTCTTAAAGCGATATCAGGCACTAATTTCCTGATGGACGCCAGCTTGCGTTTTATGGAGCTTTCCGTGGAGCGGCGGTTCATCTTTTTAAGGACATTGTCCGAGATATGCTGCAGCGGCAGATCCAGATAATGGACTATCTTTTCCTCGTCCCGCATAAATTTGAGAATCTCGGAAGAAAGCTTTTCCGGGTAGACGTACATGAGTCGCAGCCAATCCACGCCCGGGATCTTTATAAGTTCCTTTAAGAGTTCGTAAAGTCTGGGCCGGCCATATAGATCCAGCCCGTAGGAAGTAGTGTCCTGCGCGATGAGCGAGATCTCCCTGGCTCCGGATCCGGCCAGGTTTTTTGCTTCGTCGATCACGTCCTCCATCGGTTTTGACCGGAAGCGCCCGCGTATCATGGGAATAGCGCAGTACGAACAGTGATTGTCGCAGCCGTCGGCAATTTTCAGGTAGGCGCTGTGAGGGGCGGTGAGACGGACTTTCAGTTTAGGGGCGGCAAGCGGCAGGGTCGCCGGCAGGATATGGCTGCCGCCGCCGTCCAGGGCGGAAGCTATCCGGTCCAGGGCGTTTATTCCCGCAACAGCGTCTATCTGCGGGAATCTCTTGAGCAGCGAATCCTTCTCGCGTTCGACCAGGCAGCCGGTCACGGCGATTTTTGAGATCTTCCCCCGCTTTTTAAGGGAGATAAAGCGGTTTATCTCGGCTTCCGATTCCCTGGCGGCGGAACTGAGAAAGGCGCAGGTGTTTATCAGAACGACGTCGGCCTTGTTTTTGTCCGCGGTCAGCTCATACCCGGCCGCGGCAAGGTGTCCGGCCATCACCTCGGCGTCAGTCAGGTTCTTAGGACAGCCCAGGGAAACGATAAAAACTTTAGGCATAAGGGAAAAGGCTAAAGGATGAGGGATAAGGGCTAAAGGGCAAAAAAACTTTATATATTCTCTGTGAGTTTCCTTAATCCTTTAGCCTTTATCCTTCAGGTAATGCCCTGCGGGCATTACCGGTTAGTGTTTCTCTACGTGCTTTATGATCCAGTAAACCGCCACGCCTAGGCCCGACATGAGCAGTATGAAAACCGGATAGGTCACGCGGGGGTCGGCGATCTGGGTGATAGTCGCGAGCTCGGACATGCCGCCGACGCCGGCGAAGAAGCTCGGCACCGCTATCGCTATGACCACGGCGTTGAGGTTCTTCATCATCACGTTCAGATTATTGCTGACGATGGACGCCCTGGCGTCCATAAGGCCGGCCAGGATGTTGGAGTAAATTTCCGCCTGGCGCGAGCACTGGTTGTTTTCAATCATTATGTCGTCCAGGAATTCCACGCTGCGCTGAGAGAACCCCACTTTTTCCGCGGCGTGTTTGAGGCGTTCTATCACGTAGGAATTGGCGTTTACGGCGTTAAGATAGTAGACCAGGCTTTTCTCCAGCGTGAACAGATTCAGCAGATACCGGTTTTCCATGGAGGAATTGATCTTGCGCTCTATTTCGTCGGCTATCATGTTTATGATCTTCAGGTGTTCCATGAAATGGAAAATGGAGTTGTAGATCAGTTTCAGGAAGATCTCCTTGATGCCGGTGACGTGCTTGAAATATTTACCGGCGAAGAGATTCAGGTCTTCGGAGATGGCTACGATCAGCTTGTCCTTGAACAGAAACAGGCCCATGGAAGAGACTTTGAACAGGAACTGGTCGTTGGAGGAATAGTTTTTGGGCCGTTTAAAGATGAGCTCCAGATGATCCGGCTCGAATTCCATGCGGGCCGGTTCTTCCGGGTCGAAAGCCGAAGCGAGGTTGTGCTCATCCAGATTGAAATTGCCCACGACCCATTTTTTCTCGTCCTCGGTCGGATCTATGAGCAGCCAGATCAGGGGGGCGTCGTCCCCGGTCTGGATCAGCTGGTTGTTTTCTAGTTTGTAGCGTTTTATCATGATTTCTTCCCGGCTTTTGCTTTCGGTTTGAGGCCGGCCGCCACGGTCTCGCCCATCAGGGAGAGGTTCTCCACTACGGTTACGCCCGCGTTCTCAAGCGCCTCCACCTTGGAGGCATGGGTGCCCGAAGCGCCTTCCACGATGGCGCCGGCATGCCCCATGCGGCGTCCGGGGGGGGCGGTCCGGCCGGCTATGAAAGAGAATACCGGCTTGGTCATGCGCGCTTTTATAAAGCGTGCCGCGTCTTCCTCCGCGGAGCCGCCTATTTCGCCTATCATCACCACCGCGCTGGTGTCCTGGTCGGCTTCGAACATCTTAAGAACGTCCACGAAATTCATGCCCTGCACGGGATCCCCGCCTATCCCCACCACGGTGGATTGGCCCAGCCCCTGGCTGGTCAGCTGCCACACCGCCTCGTAGGTAAGCGTCCCGGAGCGGGACACGATGCCGACGTGGCCTTTCTTGTGGATATACCCCGGCATGATGCCGGCTTTGCATTCGCCGGGGGTTATGACGCCGGGACAGTTGGGCCCGACCAGCGTTACGCCCCGCCCTTCCAATTCCAGAAAGCGGAGGCGTTTTTTTACCCGCGCCATGTCCAGCACGGGTATTCCCTCCGTGATGCAGATGATGAGCTTTATGCCCGCTTCAGCCGCTTCCAGAATGGAATCGGCCGCGAATGGCGGCGGCACGAAGATGAGCGAAGTGTCGGCCCCTGTTTCCCTGACGGCTTCTTTGACGGTGTTGAAGACCGGTATGTCAAAGTGCCTGGTTCCGCCTTTTCCGGGCGTCATCCCGGCCACGATATTGCAGCCGTATTCCAGGCACAGCCGGGAGTGGAATGAGCCCTGCGCGCCGGTCATGCCGTGGACGAGGATCTTTGAATCCTTATTTAAAAGTATAGACATGTCAATTTCCTCCGGAAATATGGGGGGCTCGTTTCGAATCACAAGCCGAGAGCCACGGTCTCAGTTGGCGGCCTTTACGGCTTTCTGCGCCGCTTCCCAGAGGGAGTCGGCCTGCTCCAGCTTAAGGCCCGAATCTTTCAGTATCGCCTTGCCCTCTTTTACGTTCGTGCCTTCAAGGCGCACGATCAGGGGCACCTGGAGCCTGGCTTTTTTTGTCGCTTCCACTATGCCGTTGGCTATATTATCGCACTTCATGATCCCGCCGAAGATGTTGACCAGAACGGCTTTCACCTTGGCGTCTTTCAGAATGATCTGGAAAGCTTTGGTTATCTGTTCCACGTTCGCGCCGCCGCCAACGTCCAGGAAGTTGGCCGCGCTGCCGCCTGCGAGCCTGACCGTGTCAAGCGTCGCCATGGCGAGGCCCGCGCCGTTCACCATGCAGCCGATGGAGCCGTCCAGGCCGATATAGTTTATGCCGACGGCTTTCGCTTCTTTCTCTATCTCGGAGGATTCATGGTCGGGTTTGGCTTCCAGATCCTTATGGCGGAACAGGGCGTTGTCGTCGGTCACTATTTTGGCGTCCACGGCCACCAGTTCTCCGTCGCTGGTGATGGCCAGCGGATTTATTTCTACCAGGCTCGCGTCATAATCCAGAAACACCCTGGCGAGAGCCTTGGCCAGAGCCGTGAAATCGCAGAAATTCTTTTTGGGTATTTTCAGGGCGAAAGCCAGCTCCCGCGCCTGGAAATCCGGCAGTCCGGCGTCAAGATCCACCGGCATTCTGATGATGCATTCGGGCCTGGTCCGGGCCAGCTCTTCTATGGACATGCCGCCCTCCGCGGAAGCTATTATCATGGGCGCGGCCTCTTTGCGGTCCAGAACCACTGAAATATAGATCTCTCGCTCGGGAGCGCAGGCGGCTTCCACCAGCACTTCTTCCACCGTGAGAGCGGCCCCGTGGGTCTGATGGGTGACGATCTTCATCCCCAGCATATTCTTAATGTAGGTATGGGCCTCTTCTTTTGTGCGGGCTATCTTGACGCCTCCCGCCTTGCCCCGTCCGCCGGTCAGCACCTGGGCTTTGACGACCCAGGGCCCGTTGCCGTCCAGCTTCACGTTTTCCGCGCTGTCGCCTATGCGGATCACGCCGTACCTGCGCTGGATGGGTATTTTATAAGCCGCGAATATATCCTTGCCTTCGTATTCAAGCAGTTTCATGGGCCTCCGTTGCGTCTGCCAATGTATTTTGTAGTATAATTTGAAGTATCAAGTCCAGTCCCCCATTATAGAGGTGCCAACATGATCAAGTCTTCCAAAAAGATAAAGGTGAGCGAACTGGCTTCCATAACCATACGCTTCGCGGGCGACTCGGGCGACGGCATACAGCTGGTGGGCAGCCAGTTCGCCAACGCCACGGCCATAGCCGGCAACGATCTCAGCACTTTGCCGGATTATCCGGCCGAGATCCGCGCCCCGGCGGGCTCTTTGGGCGGCGTGAGCGGCTTCCAGATAAGTTTTGGCGACGAATCCGTTTTGACGCCCGGCACCAGGCCGGACGTCCTGATAGCCATGAACCCCGCCGCCCTGGCGGTCAATATCAAAAATATCGACAAGGGTTCCGTTATTATCACCAACTCCGATGTCTTCACTCCCGCGGCGCTTGAAAAGGCGGGATATTCGGCCAACCCTCTGGAGGACGGCACGCTTTCCAATTACCGCGTCATCGCTATTCCCGTAAGCGCTCTTACGGAGAGCGCCCTTAAAGATTCCGGACTGACCAAATCCCAGATCGCCAAATGCAAGAATTTTTATATGCTGGGCATCATGTACTGGATGTACGACCTGCCGCTGGAACCTACCCTTAACTGGATCAACACCAAGTTTAAAAAAAGCCCCGAGCTGGCCGAAGCCAACAGGAAAGTGCTGATGGCCGGCCGCAATTACGCGGACGCGACCGAGATCTTCGACGCGCGGTTCCAGATAAAAAAAAGCCCCGTGGCGGCGGGCAAGTACCGCAACCTCACCGGCAACGAAGCCGCCGCTTACGCGCTGATCACGGCCGCCAAACTTCTCAAGCGCAAACTTTTCTACGGCTCCTATCCCATCACGCCGGCTTCCGAGATCCTTCAGACGCTGGCCAAGCATAAGGCCAACGACGTCGTGGTCTATCAGGCCGAAGACGAGATCGCGGCGGTCTGCGCCTCGATCGGAGCGTCGTTCGCCGGCTGCATGTCCGCCACCGGCACCAGCGGCCCCGGCTTAAGTCTGAAGATAGAGGCGCTTGGTCTGGCCGTCATCGCGGAGCTGCCGCTGGTGGTGGTCAACGTCCAGCGCGGCGGCCCCTCCACGGGACTGCCGACCAAGACCGAACAGTCGGATCTGCTGCAGGCCGTTTACGGCCGGCACGGCGAATCGCCCCTGGTGGTGATGGCCGCCTCCAGCCCGGCCGACTGTTTCAACACCACTCTCGAAGCCGCGCGCATAGCGGTAAAATATATGACGCCGGTGATCGTGCTGTCCAACGCTTATCTTTCCAACGGCTCCGAGCCGTTCAGGATCCCTAAACTTTCCGAACTGCCGAAATTCGCGCTTCCGCCTCTGCCGGAGCCGGAGAATTATAAACCCTATATGCGCGACCATGATACGCTGGCGCGCCCGTGGGCCGGCCCCGGCATGAAGGGCTATGAACACCGGACCGGGGGGCTTGAGAAAGCCGAAGGTTCGGGCGCTATCAGTTATGACGCGGAAAACCACGAAAAGATGACGAAGCTGCGGGACGAGAAAGTGGCCAGGGTGGTCAGGGAGATCCCGCCGGTCAGAATACACGGCGCCGAAGAAGGCGAGCTGCTGGTGGTGGGCTGGGGTTCGACTTTCGGGGCCATCACCCAGGCGGTAAGCGAGGCCCGCGCCACCGGCCTTAATGTTTCGGCCATACATGTCAGGTTCATGAACCCGCTGCCGGCCGACCTCGGCACCGTCATGCGGCGCTTCCGCAAGGTGCTGGTGCCGGAAGAGAACACGGGCCAGTTCCGGATGATGCTGCGTTCGGCTTACGCGCTCGAACCCATAGGCCTCAACAAGGTTCAGGGCCAGCCGCTGAATTCGGAGGAAGTGCTCGGCAAGATCAAGGAGATCCTGAGAGGGAATTGACCAAAATGGAACACACAAAACTTACGGCTAAAGATTTCGCTTCCACTCTGCCGGTGAAGTGGTGCCCCGGCTGCGGCGACTTCGCTATTTTGAACCAGATCCAGAAGGCCATGGCCGGCATGGGGCTGCCGCACGAAAAGTACACGGTGATCTCCGGCATCGGCTGTTCCAGCCGGTTCCCTTATTACGTCAACACTTACGGCTTTCACTCCATACACGGCCGCGCCTGCGCAATCGCTTCCGGCGTGAAACTTTCCAATCCGGAGCTCGCCGTGTGGGTCATCACCGGCGACGGGGACGGCCTCTCCATCGGCGGCAACCATATGATGCATTCCATCCGCCGTAACATCGGCCTGAAGATCGTGCTGTTCAATAACCGCATCTATGCGCTGACCAAAGGCCAGGCCAGCCCCACCACGCTGATGGGCGCGAAGACCAAATCCTCTCCCATGGGCACCATAGACTATCCGTTCAATCCGGCGCGGTTCGCCGTAGGCCTGGACTGCACGTTCGTCGCGCGCGGCATAGACACCGATATGGCCGGCACCACCGCCCTGCTTGAGCGCGCCGCCGCGCATAAAGGCACGGCTTTCGTGGAGATTCTGCAGAAATGCGTGCCGTTCACGGACAAGGAATTCGACGTTTTGAAAGATCCGGAAAATAAGGACGACCTGCTTATCCGGGTGGAACACGGCAAGCCGCTGGTCTTCGGAAAGAACAGGAACAAGGGCATAGTTTTCAACGGGCTCAAGGCTGAAATTCTGGAGTTTAAATCCGGCGGCGTTCCGTCCGAAGTCGCGGTTTACGACGAGACCAACGCCGAGATGGCTTACCTGATAAGCGGTTTCCAGCCGCCGGAGTTTCCGTTGCCGATAGGAGTCTTCCGTTCCGCGGAGAAACCTTCCTACGAGGAACTCTATTACGCGCAAGTGGCGGCCATAGGCGACACCAGGGACAACGAGCTTGAAACTCTGCTGTCCGGCCCCGACGCGTGGGAGACGAAATAAAAAAACAGAAATAAAAAAACTATTGCTTTTTTAAAATGCATGATGTAAACTCAATTAGCGATATTAAGAAAGCAAGGGAGGAAACACATGGCTGCTAAGAAAAAAGTCGCGAAGAAAAAAGTCGCGAAGAAAGCGAAACGGAAATAACTCGTTCGCTGTATTTTGTAAGCGAAGGCCCTTCACCTGAAGGGCCTTTTCTTTGGGGACGCCCTTAGTTAATTAGTTTCGCATTCGATACTGGTTGTTTCACCAGACAAATCGTGCAGAAAAAGCTAATTAACTAAGGGCGTCCCCGACGCCTTTCTCCAGACCTGGTGTAAAGTTAGACTTAATGGGACTACTCAGATACTTAATCATGTTTTGACCGAAGCGATCTAACAGTCCGCTGAAAAAAACCTTTCGGGATCTTTAGGCCGATTTTCGCCGGCATCTTTGCGCTGCTCAAGGCTATGTCAGTGCCGTATCAGGAGCTATGCTCATTGAACGGCCAATTTACAGTCTGTAGGATCCCCGTCGAGCCGTGCGCACTTGCAAGTTGTTTCCGGTCGATATCCACCTGTTCGCTTCGGTATATTTAATGATTTCATTCATCATGCGGACGGTCTCCGCGGGATATTTGCCAACCGCTGTTTCGCCGGATAGCATGACATAGTCGCTGCCGTCCAGAATGGCATTGGCAACATCCGACACTTCCGCTCGGGTGGGCAGCTTACGTTCGGTCATGGATTCCAGCATCTGGGTGGCCGTGATGACGGGCTTCCTAAAATAGTTGCATTCCGATATTATGCGCTTCTGGAGTATGGGTATCTGCCAGATTGGGAACATTATACCCATATCGCCCCTGGCGATCATGATCCCGTCCGAAGCTTCTATTATCCCGGATATGTTTTCAAGCGCCTCGCGGGCTTCTATCTTGGCGATCACTTGAGCCCGGCCGCCGACCGCCCGGACGGCTTTTACAACAGCCAGCACATCCGCTCTGCTTCGCACGAAAGACTTGGCTATGTAATCAAAGCCCTGCGCGACGGCGAAATTCAGGTCTGCCCTGTCTTCCTCGCTAATGTCCGGGAAATCCAGGTCGGCTTGTGGAATATTGACGCCTTTGTGCTCTCTGAGAAGGCCCGGCGTGAGGACGACGCATTTGAGCAAGTCTTTGGAAACCGACACGACCTCAAGACGGATATTCCCATCGTCTATGTGGATCAGAAAGCTTTTTTTGATACGGGACATTTCTCCTTCATAATCAAAAGGGATTGCGTCCTTTTCTCCGATGGGGCGGTTTTCTTTGCTGTCCCTGGCCAGGAACACGGTTTGCTTCATTTTAAGTTCCATCGGGGTTTTTAAGGCTCCAATGCGTATGCGGTTGCCTTTAAGATCGGCCAGCAGTTTTATGCTACGGCTGTATTTTCTATTCAGGGTACGGATCAATACTATGCGCGAGATGGCTTCCTGCCGCGTGCCATGCGAAAAATTAATGCGCGCCACGTCCAACCCTGCGTTGAACATCTTCCTCAGCACCGCCGCCGAAGAACTCGCCGGGCCAAGCGTAGCAATGATCTTTGTTTTTATCATTGGCGAAATAAATTCCCCGACATTATTATCTCATTATTTGCGGGAAATATGCCATCGTAATGGCGCGTGTACCGGAGGGGTAAGGCCTGGACCTGACCCCCTTATAGAACGGGGTTGGTGCTGATACGGCGGGTGCCGATATCCGTGCGATGGTTGGCGCAACGGTTACTGTGGCGCGGGTTTGGCCGCGATAGCGGGCTTCTTTCGGACGTACCGGAGCTTTTTTATTTTCGTGCCGGGGAAATAGAATTCTATTATCTCTCGGTAGGTCTTGCCGTACTTGCCGGCCATACCGGCCGCGCCCGACTGGCACATTCCTATCCCGTGCCCCCAGCCCCCGCCGTACAGCCAGTAATTGCGGATCTTCCCGTTCTTGAAACGGTTGACCTCCATAAAGAAGAGCGTGCTCTTCAGCGAACTGAAGCCAAGGATATTGCGGATCAGATGTTCGCGTTCGATCACCACGGTTTTTCTTGAGCCGGTTATCTTTATGGAATTAACGTTGCCGGACGGACTTCGTTTCAACGGCGTCAGCCCCAGCAGCGTCCCGATCTTGTAGTCCCTGTTTATCCGGAACTCCATATCGGAGTGCCTGATGATGCGCAGCCAGCGGAATTCCGAGGAGCGCACCATGCCCGGATAGTTGCAGTTGGCCGGCGGGCTGCCGGTTATCCACTGGTGGAATTTCCAGGGCGAGTCTATGGGGACGGCCAGGTCGGACGGCAGATCCTGGTGTGTGGTCAGGTACGGAGAATCTCCCCAGCCCGTCACCTCGCCCGAGGCCTGGATATATCCGCCGCAATTGGAATGGTAGAAAGTGTAGGCGGGTCTGGCGTGATAGGTCAGCAGCTCGCCCTCGGTCTCCAGCACCGCCCTGTCGGTGCTGTTCGCTTCGGTCATGACGCCCTTGTAGGCCTGGCAGTGCTGCCCGTCGCACATATGGTAGCCGTCGGCCTTGTGCGTGCCGCCTCTGGCCCTGCGTATAATGGCCTGTGTCCGGGCCAGCACGGCCTGCGCTTTGAGCGATTCATACGGCCACTGGGAAGAAACTTCACTGGGAACCACGCCCAGCAGGTAGACTTCCATGTCCACCACGTTCACCACTCCCAGTCCCCGCCCGGTTACGGGGGATATTTCCATCATGCCGCGGTATTGGCGGTCGGAGTATTTGAACCAGGGATTTTGGCAGCCCGGGGTGTTCTCGAAGACGATGGTTCCGCGCTTCAGGTTATTAGGCCGGAGGAGAATAGCCCCCGAAAAGTTTCCGTAGACAACGCCTTTCGGGTTCTTGAGCATGACTTTCCCGTTTTCGTATGCGGTCGTCCAGACCTCGTCCGGCGGGATCGCGGCGTAGATCTTACCGCTCGTCTTGCCGCGCACCGTAAGGCCTTCGTAAGATTTGAATTTAAGAATATTATTCCGGCCCTGTTTGCCGGTATTTCCGGTTCCGATGCCCACCCGCACCTTGACGGAGCGCGCCAGCTCTGAGAGCACCGGTACCGGTTCCATCTTCAGCGGTTTTACGATCCGGAAAGGCGGGCGGATTTCCTCCGGCTGCTTTGAAAGTTTTCCTTCCAGCACTTTCATCATTTTTGAGGCGATGGGATGGTTGGGGGCGTAGTCCAGCGCGCGGTAATACTGGTTCCAGGCCTCGTTGAATTTCCCCTCCCGCGCGTAAATTCCGGCCAGGGGGAGGCGGGCCTCCACGAACGAGGCGTCCTTGCGCAGTGCCTCTATAAGACTTTCCTGGGCTTCGCGGTACATCTTGAAATTCATGAAGTTCCAGGCCATGATATAATCCACGCCGGCGAAGTCGGGGCGCAGTTTTCTGTAGCGCTCCAGGCATTCCAGGGTTTTTCCCTTATCGCCCAGATTGGAATAGACTCCGCTCAGTCCCAGAACCGCCCGCGCGTGCGGCGGCTGGAGCTTCAACGCCCGTTCAAAATAAGCCTGGGCGGTTTCGTATTCGGCCTGATGGAATTTAAGCCAGCCGAGTTCGGCCAGGAGATCGCTCTGATAAGGATCCAGCCGCAGGGCTTTTTCAAGCGCGCCGGCGGCTTCGGCGTAGCGGTCCAGTTGTTTGTAAACCATGGCCGCATCCATAAGCGGCGCGATTTCCGCGGGTTCCGCCGCGGCCAGCCGCATATAGGCCGCGGCCGCTTTTGAAAGGTTGCCGTCCAGGTAAAACCGGTAGGCCGCCTTGGAATCTTCCGCGCCGCAGCGGGAGGATAAAACGCCTAAAACCAGGTGTAAAACGCAAAATGCGGAAGCGGGAGCTATTATTCTTTTCATTCCGTGGAGATAAAAAAGTATTAGAATCTACATATCGTATGAAATTATGCGCGGTGAAGACAAAAACATGGAATCTGAGAAAACGGACGCGGAACTGGTAAAGGACTTTAAGGAAGGCGTACGCGGCGCCCTGGATCGCCTGATAGCCAGGTACCAGGGCAGGCTTTACGCTTACCTGGCCAGGCTTTCCGGCGACCGCGGCGCCGCCGACGACCTTACCCAGGAAGTCTTTCTCAAGGTGCTGAAAAAACTGAACTCCTACGATGAAAGGGAGAAATTTTCAGCCTGGCTGTTCACTTTGGCCCATCACGCGGCGATGGATCGTTTTCGTTCGGATTCCCGCCGCCGGGAGGAATCTCTGGATGCCGCCGGGGAGGACGAATTGCCGCTGGCCGGGACGCTGGCTTCTCCCGAACCCGGGCCGGAGGGGATCCTGGAAGCGGAGGAGCGCGCCGGCGCCCTCCGGGCCGCTTTCGACCGCCTTTCCCGGGAACAGCGGGAAGTTTTCCTGATGCGTCATTATTCCGGACTTTCTTTCAGGGAAATAGCCGGGATCCTGGGCGTGCCCATCGGCACGGTTCTGGCCCGGATGTCGCGCGCCGTGGCCAGGATGCGCCGGGAGATGCAATAAAAGCCCGCCCCGCGGCGTTCCTGTAATAACGGGAGAAACAATATGGACTGCGGATACAAAGAAAAAACCATCCTGTTCTTCTATGGGGAACTGCCGGTGGAGATCATGGCTGAAACCGGGAGGCATATAAAACTATGTCCGGACTGCGCCGGGGCTCTTGCCGTTCTCAGGGGCTTGTCTGAACAGTTTAACGCTTTCAGGCCCAGGGTCCCCGAGCTGGACGCGGAGGCGCTGGTTTCCGCGGCCCGGGGGACGCCGCTTCCGGAAAGGTTGTTCTCCGGTTTCAGGCGTGCCGCGCTGGCGGGCGCTTTTACGGCGATGTTCCTGCTCATTTTTCAGGCGGCAAGACCCGGCGGCGGATCCGTAGGCTGGAGAACCGATCTCGATTCGAGACTGGACGACGCGGAGTACTCTATCTACGCCCTGCGGGACGAGATGGTTGGATCCTCCGCGCCGGACTTTGATTACAGCAGCGCTGAAATAGAGGATCAGAAATGGAGGATTATATGAACAGGAAACTGATGATGGCGTTGGGGATGCTGGCTCTGGCAGCTGCGCCGGCCGTTTACGCGGCCGCGCCGAAACTGGATGAGAGTAAAGACATAGGGCAGACCAGGGATCTTGATGCGGCCGGCGACGCGGACGAGGCTCCGGCATGGCAGAATGAACAACCCGGAGGCATGGGCGGCGGGGCGATGGGGCTTGGGCGCGGCCAGGGCGGGCAGAGGGGCATGGCGGGCATGAGAGGCGGCATGGGCGCCGGAGTTATGGGGCCGGGGCGCGGCCAGGGGAACATGATGGGCATGAAAGGCGGCATGGGCGGCCGCGGTTTCATGGATGAAACGGAGGTGCTGCCGGTAATAAAAAAATATGATCCGGCCTTCGCCGCCAAACTGGAAGAGCTTAAAACGACGGCTCCCCAGAAATATAGAATGGCCGTTATGATGACCGGAAAGATGATCGGCATGAGCAGGATGGAAAACGATGAAAGCCTGGCCGCCGCCGCGGTAAAGGCCGGAGCCCTGGAATTCGGGGTCAGGGAACTTTCGGCGAAGTATGACAAGGCCGCGGAAGCCGGGAAAGCGGGGATAAAAGCGGAGCTGAAACTCAAGGTCGCCGAGCTGTTCGATCTGCGGCTCAAGGGGCAGGAGCTCAGGATCAGGCGGATGGAAAAAGACGTGGCCAAACTTAAAAGCAATCTTGAGAGCAGGAAAGCCAACAAGGCCAAAATAGTTGAGGAGCGGCTTGGCCAGTTGACCGGAGAAGGGTACGGGTGGTAAGTGAAAAGGACGATGGTAAATAAAAACCCCCCGGAACCTTGAAAAGTTCCGGGGGGTTTTGAGTTTTAGACTGAATTTTTACCTGCGGTTAGTGCGTCTGGATCTTGGCCAGCTTGGCCGCGTTTATCATGCCCGCGCCCTCTTCGGTCGGTTTAAGGTCTATGGAGGAGGCGGCTTTCTTGAGGGCCGCCCTGACTTCCGCGGGGGCGCCGGCGCCGGAAGCGGCCGCCAGGGCCGCCAGTCCCGCTACGTGGGGGGAAGCCATCGAAGTGCCTGACAATTTTTTATAGCTTCCGCCTTTATAAGTGGAATAGACATCGACCCCGGGGGCTATGAAAGCTATTTCAGCTCCCCTTGAGGAGAACGAGGCTATCCGGTTGGAGGAATCGGAGGCTGAGACCGCTATCGCTTCCGGATATTTGGCCGGGAAATTGACCGGCCCTGAATCATTGCCGGCGGCGCAGACTATGGTGACTCCGGCCTTGTAGGCCGCCGTCATAACGGCGGCGAGCGCCGGCGTGCCCGAGCCGCCGCCGAGGCTCATGTTGATCACCTGCATTCCGTTGTCGGCGGCCCACTGTATGCCGGCCACGATGTTGGAGTAGGAGCCGGAGCCGTTGGCATCCAGAACTTTTACCCCGTAAAGTTTGACATTGGGAGCCACGCCAGCCACGCCCTGCCTGTCCCGCACCGCCCCGATCGTGCCTGATACATGGGTGCCGTGTCCGTGGTCGTCAAGAGGGGGTGTCCCCGGTTTTACGGCGTTGTACCCTCCGGCGTAATTCCTGGCCAGGTCCGGGTGGGTATAATCTACACCGGTGTCTATGACGGCCACTTTAACATTTTCACCCATGGTCGCGTTCCAGACGCCGGGCGCGTTCACTCTCATAACGCCCCAGGGGATCTCTTTTTCTTCGGGCGATACGACCGGTTTTGCCGGAACCGGGAGAAGTTCCGCCGTTTCCGTTGTGTCCCTGAGCCTGCCGATGCCGTCGGCCGCGTAGGATAGGGGAAGCGCTTCCGGGGCCTCTTCGATCCATTTCAGGTAAAGATCCTCTTCCACTAGTCTGACGCCTCTACGGGAATGGATGCTGGAGTCCTTTACGTTGTCGGGGAAGACGGCCGCCACCGCGTTGATGATATGCAGATCTTTGGTGACAGTGCCGCCGGCACTTTCCACGGCGCTGATCCTGTCGGCGAGCCTGGACGAGGGCTCAAAGGTGATGATCTTCGCGCCGGCCGAAGCGTAAGACGCCGCTGCGAGCAGACACGCCAGCGCCAAACCTGATATTTTTGCTAGGTTCATTTTAAACGACCTCCTGCGGATGTTAAACTTACAAGTCAATACTAGGACTTTTGGTTGACGAGTGTCAACTATTTCCTGATTCCACTAGTGTCGAATTTGTTCACTACTCCCGAGACGTCTGGGTTGGTCAGAAGCATATTCATGGTGGCGGGATTGGACATGGCTATGGACACAAGCTGGGGATTTGAGGTGATAAGATCTCCCAGGGCCTTGGGGTCGTTCATCAGGGCTTTCGCCGCCGGGGTCTCCAGCATGGCGCTGACAAGGCCGCTGGTGGCCACCGCGCTCACTATCGCGGGGTTGTTCAGCGCGGCCCTTACCAGCGGGCTGTTGATAAAATTGACCGCCGCGCCGCTCTTAAGATAATTGGCCAGCCCTTCCGGGCTGGACGTGGCGGCCTTGACCGTTCCCCTGGACATGAAACCGCTTACCACGAATTTATTGTTGAAAATAGCGCCCACGGCTTTCGGGTTGTTCATGGCCCGTTCCACCGCGCCGCTCATCATTCCTTTGACGAAACCCAGAGACTGTTGTTCCCGCGCTCTTAACGGATTCGCGGCGCCCTGGCCCGTGTTTTCGCGGGACGCGGTTTGCGGGGATCGGGCCGCGTCACTTGTCCCGGCCCCGGCCGCCGCGGCCCGCTTCTCCGCCGCTTCTTTCCGGCTTGCGGCCAGTTCTTCGGCCGCGGTCTTTTCATCGGCGGCTTCCCTGGCCTTTGACTTGTAGCGCACACCCATGATGCCGTCATCGAATTCGGGGCGTCCGAGTCCGGAGGGCCGCGTCTCGCGTAACTCTCCTTCTTCGGAGTTGAAAGCCGCGTATTCGTCCCTGGAAAGGTTGAGGTCGCCGGAATTGGCTTTTTTCATCCATTTGACCGCGGGCCACGCGGCCAGGACGAACAGGGGAATCAGATAGAGCCAAAATACGGGTTTTTTCCCTGGGGTTCCTTCTTCCATAAGTAATAATATAACAAGGTCTCTCCCCAATGTCAATGTCATACACTTTATGCTACAATACCGTTCACGGGGCGTCATTGACACGGCTGCCATAAATTTTTCAGGGAGATTCTTTGGTGGTCGTTTTGCGTCTGGCCTAAAGTGTATGGCTTATGGCGGTTTTTACATGGTCTACCAAATTTTAAAAGTATCCGTGGTGATTTTCACAAATCTGGCGCAGGCGCTTCTCTTTTTGACGGGTATTTTTTATCTGCTGCTGAGCGCGCGGGGGTTTTTTAAGAGCCGGCGCCCCGCGCGGGACGCCCGGCTGCGCAGGTTCGCTATCCTTTTGCCCGCGTATAACGAAGCGGAAGTTATACGGTTCGCTGTGGAAAGCTTGAATAAACTGGATTATCCGGCCGATAAATTCGATGTTTTCCTGGCGGCGGATCACTGCACCGACGCAACGGCCGCCATAGCCGCCGGTCTGGGGGCCAAAGTGCTGGATTATTCCGGCCCCGGCCTCAAGCCGGGCAAGGGCCGCGCGCTTAAATGGGCCACGGAGCGGATCCTGGCGCGCCCCTCCGGGGCTCCGGCCGGAAGCGCCGGGACGGATGAGGGCGGCTATGACGCATTCTGTTATTTCGACGCCGATTCCCTGGCCCACCCGCGTTTTCTCAGGGTCATGAACGACCGCCTGGCGGCCGGGGAGGAAGCGGTGCAGGGGCGGCAGCTCGCGAAGAACACAGGCTGCTGGCTGGCCCGGATCCTGGCCGCGGGCCATATCATTTCCAACAGGTTTTTCCAGCGCTCGAAGTACGCGCTCGGCCTTTCCGCCACGCTGCACGGGAAGGGGATGTGCTTTTCGCGCGGGATCGCGCGGCGCTATCAATGGGACGAGACCTGTCTTACCGAGGATCTTGAGATGCAGATGCGTCTTATCCGCGGCGGGGTGCGCATAACCTGGGCCGAGGATGCCATAGTTTACGATGAGGAGCCGGAAAATCTCAGGGCTTACGTGATCAGGAACGTACGTTGGACCCGCGGTTCGCTGGATACCGCCCGGCGGCACCTGGGCGGGTTGCTGCGCCGCGCGTTCGCCGGCCCGGATCCCAGGGCGTTCGAGGGTGCCGTTTACTGCGCGCAGGTCTACAGGCTTGGCGCGGCGGTTCTTACCGGCGCGCTGATCTGGTTGACAAGAGATTCGTTCAATATTTTCATCTGGGCGTACCATCAGCTTCCCGGCGCGGAACTTGCGGTAAAAATGACGACGCTCCTGCCGCTGGCGCTCTATCCGGCCGCCGCCCTGCTGGTTGAAAAAGCCGGCCCCGAGTTGTTCGCCGCCTATTTCCTGCAGCCGGCGCTTGGTTTTCTGCGCGTCCCGGTTTTTTTGGCCGGTGTTTTCCGGAGCCGGCCGGATTGGGGCCGCACCGATCATATAAGCCAGGTGGCGATCTCGGATCTGGCGGAGTAGGTCTCAGTGACGAAGAAGTAAAGAGGCAATGACGCAAGGAAGCAAGGATTGTGATTCCTACTTGCAAAATATACGGAGGAACCATGAAAACAATGCTTATTTTAGCGGCGCTGCTTTTGCCGGCGTCCCCGGTAAAAGCCGACGATCTGCTGCTGCCCGGTCTGCCCGGTATGCAGGAGAACCCGGCCGCGGAGGCCGGGGAAGTTCGGACCCAGCGGCCCGACGCGCAGAGGGCGCTGGCTGAACTGAGCGCGGAGCTGCGCCTGAGCGCCAAGCAGGAGGAGCGCATTACCGCCGCCATGGACAAGAAAAGCAGGGATTTCGACAAACTGCTCAAGGAATACGACCAGGTTTCCGCCGAAGAGAAAAAATGGCGGTACAAAGGCAATGAACTGAAATACGAAATGGCCAGGATAAGCAAGGAGATGCCGGATCTTATCAGGGATTTTCTCGATGACGACCAGCGCCAGACCTATGATGCCATGCTCGCGGCCGGGAATAAGCCGGCCCAGCCGGAAATAAAAAAAGACGAGCCGCAGGCGGCGCCAGGGTTCGCCGAAGAGCCCAAACCCGCCAGGAAGAAACGGCCGGTAAGGCGGAGGAAGCTGCCCCGCTCCTCCAACGCGGTTCCCGGATCCGAAGCGGCCGCCCCGGCCGCGCCGGCCCTCCCCGCCGCCGCCGCGCCGCCGGAGGAGGAACCGGGTCTGATGATGGTGGATAACGAGCAGCCGGCCGTCGCGCCCTCCGCTCCCAAAAAAAGAAGGGGCTTGAGGAAAAAAGCCGCTTCCGCCGGCAAGGAATCCCCGGCCCCGGAAACGGACGAAGCCGCGGGGACGTACCCATAGGGATGAGGGATGAGGGATGAGGGATGAGGGATGAGGGATGAGGGATGAGGGATGAGGGATGAGGGATGAGGGATATGATTCGCCTACTGAAAGAACATTTTAATCCGCGCCGGATATCCTACGGGGGCAGCGGCTACGAACCGTGTAAAAATCTCCCCTCCCCCGTTGTCCCTCATCCCTCATCCCTCATCCCTCATCCCTTGCCGGCCCGCGGCGGATTTTCGCTGGCCGAACTTATGATCGCCATGGCCGTAATTACCATAGGCGTGGTGGCGGCCATGGGCAGTTTTAAATACATAAACGTGGCACTGGCGCAGTCCCGGCTTAAGAGCATAGCCACGAATCTGGCCCAGGAAAAAATGGAGGTGCTGAAAAATAAGTCCTATTTTCAGCTTATGGTTACCACCGCCCCCGTGGTGAGCTCCGGTTTCACCACGAACTTTGTTTACGATTCCAACAATTATCCCCCGGAAACCATAACGTTGTGGGGGATGCCCGCTTTGACGCGCGCCGTAAATGTCGATTATGCTTCGGTGTCCGGCAGCAATATTTCCACCGTCCCGTACAGCTACTCCGATCCCGGGATGAAAAAGATCACGGTGTATGTTTTCTGGACGGATCGGGGCGAAAATAGAAAAGTCCAACTGGACAGCTATTACCAGAATCCCAGCGCGGCCACCCTAAGCGCAGGCTTCCGCGGCGTGATAAGGGAGGGCGGTTCTCCGGCCGGCGGCGTCCTTGTCCAGGTGGCTGGCGTTCCGAAATGGCGCGGCTATTCCGACTCCGGCGGCAACTATAGTTTCCAGGTGGCCCCGGGGTCATATACGCTTGTCTGTTCCTCGGCCGGATTTTTTCCCCAGACCACAAGCACCAGTCTTTTTGTTTCCGACGGCAACTATACGCCCAAGGATTTTTCCATTGTCCGCATAGCTTCCGGCACGGTGGGCTCCGACAGTCTTTACGCTATAAACCCCAGCCTGGTCATCAGCCAGGTCGTGGCCTCTACAGTGCAGGTGAGCGGCGTAGACGTTCAGTACATAGAACTGTTCAATCCGACCCCGGCGCCCATAAACATAGGGGATGCGGTTTCGCACTCGATAAATCTTAACTTTACCAGCAAATATCCGAGCCCCGACCAGGTGTGCACTGACATACCTCTTACTTATGTTTCAACTTTTGCGGTCTCGGGCGGGTATTACCTCATTGCTAATACCAGCGGCTTTACGGTGAACGGCTTAGCTATTACGGCGGATGCCTACTATACCGACACCGCAAACACCGCCTGCTCAAACACCAGCGTCCCCGGCTATCTCTGGCTTTTACCTTACGAGAAGCCGATTCTGATGTATAACCGCAGCGGTACGGTATGGCTTACGGACAGTTCCGGCTCCACGCTTGACGCGGTCGGCTGGACCAACAATAGCGCCGCCAGCATTCCGGGCCAATGCGAGACAGGCTGCATTTCTTTGCCCGGCGGTTTAAACCGGAACGACCAGTTGGTAAGGTTCTCAACCCCCTGTGCGGTCGGGACGAGCTACGGCAGGGCCTACGACAGCGGGGACAATCTGAATAATTTTTATTACAACACCGGTGTCGCGGTCGGGATAAATTACAGGCCTTTCAGTTCGGCCAGTCCGAAACAGGCCGTCCTTTCCGGCGTACCCGCTTTGTCGGCTTATGTTTTCGCCGACGACGGTAATTCCTACGCGGTGCGGTCGTCCAGCGGTTACGTCACGGGCCCGCAGGGGCAGACCTGCCCGTACTCGTCGTTCACCATCGTGGGGGTGTCCACCGGCGTCTGGAAAGTGACGGCTATATACGGCGATTATCTGGCCACCATCTCAAGCGTCACTGTGCTCCAGAACGTCAGCACAAGCGTGCCCAACGGTATAACCGTGTCTTCCTGGCCGGTTTCCGGCTTCAGTTATATGCTTTTATCCTCTACGTATACCGGCGGCCTGGCTTCCGGATATGTATATGGCGCCGGCCCGGATTACTGGACCCGGCTTGGCGGAAAAAGGGTGGGTTCTTCGGATGGGAATTATACCACTACCGATTCGCAGGGCTGGTACTTCCTCCCGGTATCTACCGGCACAGCGGTGATCACCGCGAACTACAATTCGAACGACGGGAATTACACCACCAGCGATAATGTCGCCACGATTCTGCAGGGGGTCGTCTCCAATATCCCGGATTTTCACCTGGCAAAAGGCGGATACCTGAAAGGCTATGTTACTTCGGGAACCGGCGCGATCCCGAATATTCCGGTGCGGGCTTCCAACGGCGGGCCGGTTTACGAGGACACCACGGACAGCACCGGATATTTCTACATTTTCGCCGCCACCTCTTCCGTGGCCTACACCGTGACCCCGGAGCTTGACCCCCTCCAGGGCTACACTTCCGTCCCCTCTTACCCGCTGGTTTCCAGCGTCACCACCGCCGGGGCCACCGTTTTCGCCGGAACCATAACCGTTATCGGCGCGCTGGGCACCATCAGCGGCAGCGTCAGTTATGACGGCGCGCCCATCACCACCGGCGTTCTGGTGGTGGCCAGCACGGCCGCGGTTCCCAGCCCGTTAAACACCATTTACGCTTCTTCGGCGCCGGCCCAGGCTATTTTATATTCCGTTTCCAGCAAGTCGGACGGTACTTACAGCCTGGAGGTGCGCTCAAGCACCACCTCCACCTATTATGTGCGGGCTTTTTACCCCGTGGTGGACGTTAAGACCGGCTCCGTAAGCTATACCAGCAAAAGTTCCTCCACCATTTCAGTGGGCGCCGGCGCGGAGGTGACAGGGAAGAATTTTTCATGGCCATGAAACCTAAAAAGGGGTACACGCTTGTTGAGGTGATGATGACCGTAGCCATCCTGGGGGTGGTGGGCGGCATGGCCGTGCCGCTGCTGATGCAGATGACCAATTTCTGGCGGCAGACCACGGCCAGGAACGCTATCCAGCGCGACGTGCGCGGCAGCCTGGATATAATAAACCGCTTCGCCAGGCAGGCCAAAAGTTCCACCGTGGTGATCGACGCGGAGCCGGGTCAGCCGCCGGCCTCGCGCGTGACTTTCACCAGCGTGCAGGGGCCGGTAGTTTCGTTTTACCAGAGCGGGAATAAACTGTATATGAGCATGTCCGGCAAGGTTACGATGCTGACGGAAAATCTCGCCTACATCTCTTTCATTTACCCGCGCAGCGACGATATAACGCTGCTTTCCGTGGCTATAACGGCGCAGTCGGCGACTTATCGCGGCGGGAAAAAGGCGTTGCAGCTTTCGATCCAGAAAGTGAGGATAATGAACTGATGAAAACACGCGAGGGGCAGCTTTTAGCGGGGGCTATTCTGCTGGTGGCGGTGCTGGCCATAATCCTGCCGATCCTGGTAATGTACGTGCAGAATGAGACCAAATGGAGCGTGAAGCAGGGGCAGAACACCAACGCTTTCCAGCTTGCGGAGGGGGCGCTGGAGCGCGGCTATCAGAAAGTGATAGAGTCTACGCAGACGTGGGCGGCCGTGCAGGCGGGCCAGGCCCTTCCCGGAATGGCCTTTAACTTTTCGTTTACCGATCTGGCCGGCGGCTCTTACGCTGTTTCCGTGACCAGCGGCCCGAATTTAGGGGAGGTGACCATTATAGGGGTGGGGCGCGATAAAAAGAACGGGGAGACGCGCGCGCTGAAAGCCGTTTACGCCAACTCCCTCATGAGCGACGTCAGCATAGCGGCGGCCAAGGGCGTCACGATGAACGGGAATAATATAGAGGTGGAGTGGGGCTCCGTTTCCAGCCCCCGGGCGATCTCAATTTTAGGCAAGCTGCATCCCTCCTACTGGAGCGCCGCGGGAATAGACAAGGATACCGACGGCCCGGGAGGGAATAACTGCGACTCCCCCAACTGCTGGTGGTGGCATTCCTACTACGCCGCGCTCCCGCCCATGCCGTCGATAAGTTTTTCCGACTATAAGAGTTCCGCCATCGCCGCCGGCAACGATCCCTGCGGGCACGCTTACTACCAGCCTGGCAACTGGAGTACCAACTGCGACTCGCTTAACGGGAAGACTTATTATATCGAGGGCAACTGGACCGATTTCAGAAGCGCGATCAAAGGCAATATTATCGTCATAGGCAATCTTACTTTTTCGAACGGGAGCCAGCCCACGGTGGGAGCCTATAACGCGACGGTTCCGCCGGAAGCCTGGAAGCAGTACTGCAATGACTGGGCCTACTACCGGACCAATTTCGATCCGACTCTGCCGGTCGCGACTCCGGCCTGCTTCGGAAATATTAATACCAGCTACCGGCCAAATCTTGTTAAATCCATCAATCCAGCCATACACGGCTTAGTATATGTGGGCGGCGATCTGAAGCTCCCCAACGGCGGCGGCAGCGATGACCTGCTGCACGGAGCCATAGTCGTTAACGGCACCGCGGACATAAATTCCAATTCTCATTGCAGAGTGTATTATGACCCCGACATCGCTGCCGGCATCATAACCACCAACATTAACCTCGTGCGCCAGTCCTGGCAGGATACCCTTACCCCGTGGCCTGCCGCGCTTCCGTGACGGCGCGGCCGGCTCCGGTGTTCTTTGAAACCGCGGGCCTGGCGGCCGCTTTTGACTTTCCGGAGGCCGCTTTCCGCGGGCTTGTGGCGCGGCGCTATGAAAAATTTCCGGCCGCAGCAGCGCCCTTTTACCGCTTTTCTGCGCTTTCCATCCCCGGTTCCCAGGCGCCGTTCAGGCCCGCTGTAAGGGAGGAGCGCGGGATCCTGCGTCTGAAGCGGGGGGACTTTGACTGTGTTTTGGATTTGAAGACGGGTTCTGGCGTTCTCAAGGCAGCGCTGCGCGTACAGACTTTTGATTCTTTTCTGCGTTCTTTTTACAGTTGGGCTCTTTTGCGCGAGGGAGGGATGCTCCTGCATAGCGCGGGGCTGCTGAAAGGCGGAAAAGCGTGTCTGTTCCTGGGAAAATCGGGCGCAGGCAAATCCACGCTCTCCAAGCTCGCGGCTTTTGTTCCTCATCCCTCATCCCTCATCCCTCATCCCTCCCCCGGGGCTGAAGTTATCAGCGACGAGCTGAACCTTGTGCGTTTTGAAAAGGGCCGGTTCGTGGTTTACGGCTCGCCATTCTGGGGTGAGATGCGCAACGAAGGCCGCCAGGGAGTCTGGCCCCTGGCGAAGGTGTTTATCCTGAAAAAGGCGAAGCGGAATAAGATTTCAGCCGCGGTTCCCGGGGAGGCCCTCCGGCTGCTGCTCAGATGCCTGATGAATTTTTCCAAAAGCACGGAAACTTCCGCCGCGGCGCTGGATAATGCGGCGGCGCTGCTGGCCGGGGCGGAGTTTGCGCGGCTTGAATTCACAAACAAGGACGCCGGATTTTTAAATCTTATATAATCTGTCTATGGCTCCAAAGATAAGGGAAAATCTGGCTTTCCGGCGCGTGGCGGGAGAATTGTTCATAGTGGACGCGGCCGCCTCCCGCCTGCACGAACTGAACGGCCCGGCCGCGCTCATCTGGGAGGGACTGGCCGCCGGTAAAAGCGAGCCGCGCATTATTTCGGAGCTCCTCGCCGAATTCGAAGTAAGCGAAAAAGAAGCCCGCTCGGATCTGCGGGAGTTTCTCGGCGAACTTTCAAAATCCGGACTGATTTTATGAAAAAGAAAAAACCGTACGAAAAGCCGAAACTGAAAACCGAAAAAGTGTTTGAGACGGCGGCCCTGGCCTGCGGTAAGTGTATTACCGGTCCCATAAACCAGCTGGCCTGCAGAAGCCTCAAAAAGTTTTCCTGACAATCATGGCCGCTTCGGCTTTCCGCCTTGAAGGTTCCAGCATGTCCCCGGTATTCAAATCCGGCGAAGTCGTGCTTGTCTCTTCCCTCAGTTCTCAATCCTCATCCCTCATCCCTCATCCCTCATCCCTCCCCATCCCCCCATCCCTCATCCTTTCTTCAGGCGATTGCGCCGTCTATTCTTACAATGGGACCACGCTGCTCCACCGCGTAATAAAAACCGCGTCCGATGGCGTCTGGCTCGCGGACGACGCCGGTCGGCTGGCGCCGCATTTTGTTCTCCTGGAGCGGATCCGGGGCAGGGTGTTGAGCCGCAATCCGTTCGCCGGCGGGATCTGCGGCCGTATTTATTCCGCCATCCGGCGCCGTCTGTCCCCGTATAAATATCCGCATGCAGCCTGAACAATCCCCGGCGGCGAAACTTAATACGCTCACTCTTGAGCGCAATATTCCGGTCTCGGTCACCATCGAGCTCACCCGGCGCTGCCCGCTCAGCTGCCGGCATTGCTACCTGCCCGAAACGCGCGGCCGCGCCGCGCCCGGTTCCGAGCTGCCGGCCGCGCAATGGGGGAAGATCCTGGCGCAACTGGCGGAGGCCGGAGCGCTTTACCTGGTGTTTACCGGGGGGGAACCGCTGCTCAGGCCGGACCTGGCGGAGCTGTGTGCCCGCGCCAAAAAACTTAAATTCGACGTGCGGATCTTTTCAACCGGCCTGGGGATGGACGGAGCGCTGGCGCTGAAGTTGAAAAAAGCGGGGGTTTCCGGTTTTGAGATCAGTTTTTACGGCCGCGCGCAGATTCATGACGCTATTACCGGTCTGAAAGGGTCTTTTGAGGGCAGTCTTTCGGCCTCCCGCCTGCTGAAAAAAGCCGGCATAAAAGTGAGGATGAAGATCCCGCTGATGAAGACAAACCTGCCGCAGATCGGCTGGCTGAAGGCCCTGGCGAAGCGCGAGGGTTTCGGGATCTCATTCGACCCGGTAATAACCGCGGCCAGTGACGGCGACGACGCCGCCCTTAAATTCCGCCTCTCCAGCCGCCAGCTCGCAAAAGCCGTTAATCTCCTCTCCCTTTCTTCATCCCTCATCCCTCATCCCTCATCCCTTCCCTCGCCTCCCTCACCCCCTTCCGTCCCTTTATCCTTTAGCCTTCATCCTTCAGCCTTTGGCTTTCCCTGCGGCGCCGGCCGGAATGTCTGCGCCGTGGATCCCGGGGGGGAGCTTTATCCCTGCCTGCAATTGCCGGTGAAACTGGGTAATCTTAAGCGCGAACGCTTTGCCGGCCTGTGGAAGAACTCCCGCTGGCTTAAAAAATGGCGTTCGGTCGGCGTGAAAGAAATGGGCAAATGCGCTTCCTGTCCGCATATCGATTTTTGCAGCCGCTGCCCTGGCGTAAGTCTTATTGAGGAAGGCGACGTTTTCGCCCCCAACAAGCCCGCCTGCGCCATGGCTAATGCTTTGTATCAAAAGTCAAGCCCCTAACCCCTTGACAACGCCAGCCCATCTGGTATACTATAGATATCTATAACAACGGAACAGCCGTCGGCTGTTTATTTTTTGCCCTATCATCGGATAAGAATTATCCGATGACACCCAAGAACCACTGACATGAGAAGACTTATGAAAATGAACAAGACTCTCGCTTATGGACTTGCCTGTCTGCATTATCTCGGCCGGAACAATGGCGGACAGTGGAACCAGGTGGCCGACATCTCGCGTTTTCAGGGCCTGCCCGCGCCTTACTGCAATAAGGTTTTGCAGGCGCTGGTTCACGCCGGTTTCGTGGAATCGCAGAAAGGCAGGGGTTACCGGCTGCGCAAGGATCTGGACAATATAAGCGTCTGGGAGCTGATGGAAGCTTTCACTTTTAACGGCGCGCCCGGTACGGAAAAGAAAGAGCTGTCCATTAAGCTGTATGAGACCCTGCGCGACGAGGTTAATCACTGGCTTGTAGGCCTGACCGTGCAGGATATCATAGAAATGATGAATGAAAACGACAAGGGAAAGGCTGAAGGCTAAAGGCTAAAGGCAGAAGAGAGAACTTGATTTTTATGAGAGAACTGTGGGGTAAAAAAACGGCGCGGCTCAGGAGCGGTTTATTCCGTTCCGGGCGGCTTTTTACCGCTTTCCTCACTTTGTCCGCCTTTTTCTTCGCGGTGTCCCCTGCCGTCCACGCCGAAGTGCCGCGTTTCCAGGCCGCCGGAACGGCTGTCAGCGGCGTCAGCTCCGTGAACCCGGCCTGGCCGGCGCATCAGATCAATGACGTCGCTCTGTTGTTCGTGGAGTCTTCCGGCGGCCAGACGATCTCCCTGACTACCCCCGCCGGATTCGTTGAGGTCGCGAATTCTCCGCAGGCGACCGGCCTCGGCACCGCCGGAACGCGCATCGCCGTTTACTGGTGCCGGGCCACGTCTTCGGCAATGGCTACACCAAGAGTCGCGGATTCAGGCAACCATGTTTACGCCCAGATCCTCACTTTCCGGGGCGTGACCCCCGGCGGGGATCCGTGGAATATCACCGGCGGAGGCGTGAAAGCCTCCGCTTCGGTTTCGGTCAATGTGACCGGCATTACCACAACGGTTGACGACACTCTGGTGGTGGCGGGTGTGACGCGCGATCTGGATTCGGCCGCCGCGTTCGCTTCTGCCTGGAGCAACGCGAACCTGACCGGCATCACGGAATGGTCCGATGCCGGAACCACCTCAGGCGTAGGCGGAGGCCTGGCGGTCATAACCGCTGCCAAAACGGCGGCCGGGGCGACAGGCAATACCACCGCCACCGTCACTTCCAGCATAAACGCTTTTATGAAGATCGCGCTGATGATCATCTCCTCCCCGGCCATCACCGTTCCCCTTACCGATGTCGGTGTCACCTCCGTAACAGCGGGCTGGTCGCTTATCGCCGGGGCGACCGGCTACACTTTGGCGGCCTCCGTGAATCCCGCCAACCCGCCTTCCCCGATTTATGCCTCCAGTACCACGCTTAGCGGAGACGTGGAGGCCGTTATTTATACGCCGGCCTTGGCTCCTAATACCACCTATTACCTTTTTGCGCGCGCCAACGGCCCCAATAATTCAAGCCCCTGGGCCGCGTATCCGGGCACCTCGACTCTGGCAAATATACCGGTATTTGCCAATTTTACCGGCGTAGGCACGTCCGTCATCCAGTTCAACTGGTCAAACAACGGCAATCCGCTTAATACCACGCTTTACCGGGTGCTGACGTCCACCGCGCCGGACCCGCTGAATCCCGGCAATGCGGTAGTCACCACTTCCAACACTTACAATCTTTATCTGAGTTCCTCCGGGCTGAACGCGAATACGACTTATTACTTCCGGGTGGCCGGGGTTAACAACAACGCTGTCGCCACCGGTTATACCGCGGCCCGGTCAACTTCAACCTGGGCCAATCCGCCGGTGTTCGCCAATTTCACCGGCGTCGGTTCTTCGGTCATCCAGTTCAACTGGTCGAACAACGGCAACCCGCTTAACGCCACTCTTTACCGGGTGTTGACTTCTACGGCGCCGGATCCCTCAAACCCGGGCGGAGCGGTGGTGACCACGTCGAACACATACAACATTTACTTGAGCTCCTCGGGTCTGAACGCGAACACGACTTATTATTTCAGGGTGGCGGGCATCAATAATAACGGTATTACAACCAGTTATACGTCAGCCCAGTCAACCTCGACCTGGGCCAATATGCCTGTATTCACCAATTTCACAGGTGTCGGTTCTTCAGCCATCCAGTTCAACTGGTCGAACAACGCAAATCCCCTGAATACCACTCTTTACCGCGTTCTGACTTCCACCGCGCCGGATCCCTCAAACCCAGGCGGAGCCGTGGTGACGACGTCCAACACATACAATCTGTCCTTAAGCTCTTCCGGATTGACTGCGAATACGACTTATTACTTCAGGGTGGCCGGGATTAACAACAACGCTGTTCCCACCAGTTATACGTCGGCCCAGTCAACTTCAACTTTGCTGGCCTTTTCGCCCGTGTTTACCAACTTTACCAATGTGGGCGCCGGGGCCATCCGGTTCAACTGGTCTAACAACGGCAATGCGCTGAATACCACGCTTTACCGGGTGTTTACTTCCACCGCGCCGGATCCGCTTAATCCCGGCCTTGCGGTGGTAACTTCATCCGACACTTATAATCTGTTCTTAAGTTCTTCCGGGCTAAACGGCAACACCACTTACTATTTTCGGGTGGCTGGCGTTAACAATAACGGTATCTCCACCAGTTATACCGCGGCGCAGTCAACCTCGACCTGGGCCAATATACCGGTGTTCGCTGATTTCACGAATGTGGGCGCCGGCGCCATCCAGTTCAACTGGTCGAACAACGCAAATCCTCTGAATACCACGCTTTACCGCGTTCTGACTTCCACCGCGCCCGATCCCGCAAATCCCGGCGGAGCCGTGGTGACGACGTCCAACACCTACAATCTGTCCTTAAGTTCTTCCGGGCTGAACGCGAACACGACTTATTACTTCAGGGTGGCCGGGGTTAATAATAACGCCGTCCTCACAAGTTACACATCGGCCCAGTCAACTTCAACTTTGCTGGCCTTTTCGCCCGTGTTTGCCAACTTTACCAATGTGGGCGCCGCGGCCATCCGGTTCAACTGGTCTAACAACGGCAATGCGCTGAACACCACTCTTTACCGGGTGTTTACTTCCACCGCGCAGGATCCATTAGATCCCGGCGCCGCGATAGTTACCACCTCGGACACCTATAACCTGGCTTTAAGCTCCTCCGGGCTGAATGCGAACACCACTTACTATTTCAGGGTGGCGGGTATTAATAACAATGGTGTTCCCACCAGTTATACGGCGGCCCAGTCAACCTCAAGCCTGGCCGGGATACCGGTATTCTCCGGCTTTACCGATATTGGCGCGGGCGACATCCGGTTCAACTGGTCGGCAGGAGGGAATCCTTATCCGGGCACGCTGTACCGCGTCCTGACGTCAACCGCTCCGGATCCCTCAAATCCCGGCGGGGCGGTGGTGACTACGTCTAACACCTACAATCTGGCCTTAAGTTCTTCCGGGCTGAACGCGAATGCGACTTATTACTTCAGGGTGGCAGGTATTAATAACAACGGTGTCGCAACCAGTTACACGGCGGCGCAGTCAACCTCGACCTGGGCCAATGCGCCGGTATTTACCAACTTCACTAATGTTGCCGCCGGAGCCATCCAGTTCAACTGGTCGAACAACAGCAATCCCCTGAATACCACGCTTTACCGCGTTCTGGTGTCAACGGCGCCCGACCCGCTTAACCCCGGCAGCGCGGTGGTGACTACGTCCAACACTTACAATCTGGCCCTAAGTTCCTCGGGGCTGAACGCGAATACGACTTATTACTTCCGGGTGGCGGGGGTTAATAATAACGCTGTTCTTACCAGTTATACGTCAGCCCAGTCAACGTCCACCTGGGCCAATGCGCCGGTGTTTACGAATTTCACGAATGTGGGAGCGAATGCTATCCAGTTTAACTGGTCGAACAACGGCAATCCATTGAACACCACGCTTTACCGCGTTCTGACTTCAACGGCGCCGGATCCTTCAAATCCCGGCGGGGCGGTAGTGACTACGTCCAGCACCTACAATCTGGCCCTAAGTTCCTCGGGGCTGAACGCGAATACCACTTATTATTTCAGCGTGGCGGGGGTTAATAATAACGCTGTTCTTACCAGTTATACGTCGGCCCAGTCAACCTCGACCCGGGTCAATGTGCCGGTGTTCACGAATTTCACGAATGTGGGAGCGAATATTATCCAGTTTAACTGGTCGAACAACGGCAATCCATTGAACACCACGCTTTACCGTGTTTTAACCTCAACGGCGCCGGATCCCTCAAATCCCGGCGGGGCGGTTGTGACTGCGTCCAACACCTACAATCTGGCCCTAAGTTCTTCGGGGCTGAACGCAAATACGACTTATTATTTCAGCGTAGCCGGACTCAATAATAACAGCGTTCCCAGCGGCTATATATCAGCCCAGTCAACTTCAACCTGGGCCAATGCGCCGGTGTTCACTAATTTCACGAATGTGGGAGCGAATGTTATCCAGTTTAACTGGTCGAATAACGGCAACCCATTGAATATCACGCTTTACCGCGTTCTGACTTCCACCGCGCCGGATCCTTTAAATCCGGACGGGGCCGTGGTGACCGCGTCCGACACATACAAGATGTCTTTAAGTTCCTCGGGCCTCAACGCTAATACCACTTACTATTTCCGGGCGGCCGGGCTCAATAATAACGGTATCCTCACAGGTTACACGCCGGCCCAGCCGATTTCGACCCTGGCCAAGATGCCGGTGTTCACTAACTTCACCGATGTTTCCGCCGAGGCTATCCGGTTCAACTGGTCGGCCAACGGCAATGCTTACCCCGGCACACGGTACCGCGTGGAGGTTTCCACGGCGCCCGACCCCCTGAATCCCGATGGCGAGGTGTTTACAACGTCCGACACATATAATCTCTACTTTACCTCCGCCGGCCTCAAGGCCAACACCACTTACTATTTCCGCGTGGCTGGATTTAACAATATCGGCATTGACACAGGCTATACGGAGGTCGAGGGCGCGCCAACCGGGGTCAATGCGCCGGTATTCACGAATTTCACGAATGTGGGAGCGAATGTTATCCAATTCAACTGGTCTAACAACGGCAACCCGCTGAACACCACGCTTTACCGCGTAGTTTCTTCCACCGCGCCGGATCCGCTTAACCCGGGGGGGGCGGTGGTTACCACGTCGGACACTTACAATCTTGGCTTAAGTTCCTCGGGGCTGAACGCGAACACGACTTATTACTTCAGTGTGGCGGGCATCAATAACAACGGCACAGCCACAAGTTATACGCCGGCCCAGTCAACGTCCACCCTTGCCAATGCGCCATTGTTCACGAATTTCACGAATGTGGGAGCGAACGTTATACAGTTCAACTGGTCGAATAACGGCAATCCGCCGGATATCACGCTTTACCGTGTTTTAACCTCAACGGCGCCGGATCCCTCAAATCCGGTCGGGGCGGTGGTGACCGCGTCGGACACTTATGAGCTTGCTTTAAGTTCTTCGGGGCTGAACGCGAACACGACTTATTACTTCAGCGTGGCGGGCATCAACAACAACGGCGCCGCCACAAGTTATACGGGCGCGCGATCGACCTCAACTCTGCTGGCCTTCGCTCCCGCGTTCGTTAATTTCACTGATGTGGATGCCGGGGCCATACAGTTTAACTGGTCGGCCAACGGCAACCCTTATCCCGGTACGCTGTTCCGCGTCTTAACCTCAACGGCGTCCGACCCGCTGAACCCCGGCGGCGCGGTGGTGACCGCGTCGGACACCTATAACCTGGCTTTAATTTCCTCCGGGCTTAACGCGAATGCTTCTTACTATTTCATCGCGGCCGGACTTAACAACAACGGCGTTTCCACCGCTTATACGGCGGTCCGGGGCACTTCGACTTTAGCCGTCCAGCCCGCGGGCTTGAATTTTACCGGGGTATGGGAGGATAGGATCCAATTTAACTGGTCTTCGGCGGGTAATACTCCGGGAACAGTTTACAGGGTGCTGGTCTCCACGGCCCCGGATCCCTCTTCTCCGGACGGCGCGGTGGTGACGGCCTCGGACACCTACAATGTCTACCTGAGTTCTTCCGGCCTGAATTCCGATACCGATTATTATTTCCGGGCGGCGGCCGTAAATAATAACGGCATTCTCACTTCTTACACCGCGCCGGCCGCGGCCAGGACGCTTCCCCAGGGCGGGATCGGCGCTCCTCTCATTGGTTCGATCACCGGCGTTTATGTGACTTCGATCACGGCGAACTGGTCGCTGGTAGACGGGGCCACCGGCTACACTTTGGCCGCCTCCGTAAATTCCGCCACCCCGCCTTCGATAGACGCTTCCAGCACCACGGTCGGGAACCAGAGTATCAGCGCTTCCGTCTTTGAGCCCGCTTTGGCGGCTAACACCACCTATTACCTTTTCGTCCGGGCCAATGGGCCGGGGGCGGCAAGCGTATGGGCCGCTTATCCCGGCGTCTCTACCCTGCTGGCCTTTCCGCCCGTATTCACCGGCTTCACAGGGGTGGGGGAGGGCGCCATCCAGTTCAACTGGTCTAACAACGGCAATGCGCTGAACACCACGCTTTACCGGGTGTTTACTTCCACCGCGCAGGATCCATTAGATCCCGGCGCCGCGATAGTTACCACCTCGGATACCTATAACCTGGCTTTAAGCTCCTCCGGGCTGAATGCGAACACTACTTACTATTTCAGGGTGGCGGGTATTAATAACAACGGTGTTTCCACCAGCTATACGGCGGCCCAGTCAACCTCAAGCCTGGCCGGGATACCGGTATTCTCCGGCTTTACCGATATTGGCGCGGGCGCCATCCGGTTCAACTGGTCGGCAGGAGGGAATCCTTATCCGGGCACGCTGTACCGCGTCCTGACGTCGACCGCGCCGGATCCCTCAAACCCGGGCGGGGCCGTGGTCACCGCTTCCAGTACCTATAACGTTTATTTAACTTCTTCGGGGCTCAACGCCAATACCACCTACTATTTCCGCGCAGCCGGCTTTAACAATAACGGCATAGCCACAAATTATGCGGCGGCCGAGGCGACTTCGACTCTCCTGGCTTTTGCGCCCGTGTTCGCCAATTTCAGCGGTGTCGACTCCTCGGCCATCCAGTTTAACTGGTCGAATAACGGCAATCCGCTGGATACCACGCTGTACCGCGTTCTGGTTTCGACCGCGCCGGATCCCTCAAATCCGGGCGGGGCCGTGGTGACGGCCTCCGATACCTACAATCTGGCCTTGAGTTCCTCCGGACTTAACGCGAATACGACTTATTACTTCACCGCGGCCGGACTTAATAATAACGGCGTCCCCACCGCTAATACACCGGTTCAGTCAACCTCAACCTGGGCCAATCCGCCGGTGTTTACCGAATTTACAAATGTGAGCGCGGACGATATGCAATTCAACTGGTCAGCCAACGGCAATCCTTACCCCGGCACCTTGTACCGCGTGGCGTCATCGACGGCGTCCGACCCCTTGAATCCCGCCGGCGCGCTGGTTGTCATGTCGGAGACCTACGACGTAAGTTTGATCTTAAGCGGCCTGGCTTCCAGGACCACTTATTACTTCCGCGCCGCCGGGTTGAATAATAACGGGATTCTCACCGCTTACAGCGCGGCCCAATCGACCGCTACGCTGCCGGCGATCGCTACAAAGCTGTATTTTCAGGATACCGTCTCTTCCATCGATCCGGGCGCCGACGATGAGCGCTATCTGACAAGAACCATGGGGGCCGCGGTGGCGACCTACACCAAGAATACCCTGGCGGGGACAGTTACCCCTCCGACCGCCGAGACGCAATTCACCAGGGTCGCGGCGGGAACGAATGTCATCTGGTATTCCGATCCCCTGGACGCGGTCACCATCGCGGGCAATGTCACCTTTAATATCTGGGCCAGGGAGAGCGCTGTTCAGGCAAACGCCACCATAACCGCCGAGCTTTTGCGCGCGGACGCTTCCGGCGCGCTCCAGTCCGTGATCGCCTCGGTTCTTATTCCGCGCGCGGAGCTTACCACCACGCTGGCCGCGCAAAACTGGGCTAAATTCCCCGTCTTTACCGTGCTTTCCAACGGAGACAGGCTGGCGGTGAGGGCCTATATCGACGACGGCAACGGTGTTACCATGGGCAGCGGCAGGAATGTGACCGCTACCCTGGGCGGAGCCACGGCCGGAGTCAGCGGGGATTCCTGGGTTCAGGTGACGGAGAGCCTGGCGCCGGCGCGGCCGGTCATCTCCGCTTTCACCAACGTGGCGGCGCGCCAGTTGACGGCGGCCTGGTCTCTGGTCGACGGGGCCACAGCTTATACTTTGGCCGCCTCTATAAATCCGGATAATCCGCCCAATCCGGTCTACGCTTCAAGCACGACGGAAAATCCAGGCGCCACCCTGGATACGCCGGCTTTGGACGCGAACACCACCTATTATCTTTTCGTGCGGAGCCATGATTCCAAAGCGTCCAGCTCCTGGTCGGCGTATCCGGGGACTTCCACTCTGCTGGAGAACGCGCCCGTATTCACCAATTTTACCGATGTGGGGGCCGGGGCTATACAGTTCAACTGGTCGGCCAACGGCAATCCTTATCCGGGCACACTCTACCGCGTTGCCGTTTCTACGGCGCCCGATCCCCTGGATCCGGCCGGCGCGGTGGTGACCACCTCGAACACCTACAATGTTTATTTCAGTTCCGCCGGGCTTAATGCAGATACCACGTATTATTTCCGCGTGGCCGGACTTAACAATAACAGCGTCCCCACGGCCTATACCGCGGCCCAGGGGACGGCGACTCTGGTGGCTTTCGCGCCGGTGTTCGCCAACTTCACCAATGTGAGCGCGAATACTATCCAGTTCAACTGGTCGAATAACGGCAATCCGCTGAACACGACGCTTTACCGCGTTCTGGCTTCAACCGCTCCTGATCCGTCAAATCCGGGCGGCGCGGTGGTGACGGCGTCGGACACGTATAATCTGGCCTTAAGTTCCTCCGGGCTGAACGCGAACGCCACTTACTATTTCCAGGCCGCGGGTATAAACAAAAATGGCATTGCCACAGGTTATACAACCGCCCAGGGCACCTCAACCTGGGCTAATGCGCCTGTTTTCACTAATTTCACCAACGTTGCCGCCGGAGCCATACAGTTCAACTGGTCGAATAACGGCAATCCGCCGGATACGACGCTCTACCGCATTCTGGCTTCTACCGCGCCGGATCCCTCAAACCCTGGCGGGGCTGTTGTCACTACGTCGGACACATATAATCTGGCCTTAAGTTCTTCCGGGTTGAGCGCGAACACCACTTACTATTTCCGGGCCGCAGCTATGAACAGCAATAGCGTGCTAACCGGCTATACAGCGGTCCAGGGAACCTCAACCTGGGCCAATACGCCGGTATTCTCCAACTTCACAAATGTCGCCGCCGGGGTCATCCAGTTCAACTGGTCGAACAACGGCAATCCGCCGGATACGACGCTCTACCGCGTTCTGGCTTCGACCGCGCCGGATCCGTCAAGCCCGGGCGGCGCGGTGGTGACTACGTCGGATACGTATAACCTGGCGCTCAGTTCCTCGGGCCTGAGCGCAAACACCACTTACTATTTCCAGGCCGCCGCGGTTAACAGAAACAGCGTCCCGAGCGGCTATACCGTGATCCAGGGCACGGCTACTTTGCTGGCCAATGCTCCTGTTTTCATCAACTTCACCGGCTTAACCGCGGACGCAATGCAATTAAACTGGTCGAATAACGGCAATCCGCTGGATACGACGCTTTACCGCGTTCTGGCTTCGACCGCGCCGGATCCGTCAAACCCGGGCGGCGCGGTGGTTACCGCTTCGGACACGTATAACCTGGCTTTGATCTCTTCCGGGCTGAACGCCAACACGACTTACTACTTCCGCGTCGCCGGACTTAACAGGAATTATGTTCCTACAAGCTATACCGCGGCGCGGGGAACTTCCACTCTGGCCAATATGCCGACGGGCCGGTATTTCACCGGGATAACGCCCGCCGCGATAATCTACAACTGGTCAGCGACGGGCAATGCTTCTGGGACACGCTATAGCGTGCTGGCTTCCACGGCGCCCGATCCCTCCGCGCCGGCCGGCGCCGTGGTCACCGCTTCCGTCACTTACAATGTCTATCTGAGTTCCTCAGGCCTTGCCGCCAATAAGGCCTACTATTTTCAGGCGGCGGCCGTAAACAACAATGGCGTCATAACCTCTTATACTTCCCCGCCGGATACTGAAACGACCCTGCCCATAGGAGGGATCGGGGCTCCGATAATCGGTTCCATAACCGGCGTTTATGTGACCTCTATGACGGCTAACTGGTCGCTGGTGACCGGAGCCACCGGCTATACTTTGGCCGCCTCCGCCAATCCGGCTAACCCGCCTTCTTCTATAGACGCTTCCAGCACGACGGTGGGAAATCTCAGCGCTTCGGTCTTTAATCCGGCTTTGAGCGCGAACGCCACGTATTATCTTTTTGTGCGCGCCAATGGTCCGGGGTCGGTAAGCGAATGGTCCGCCTATCCAGGAACCTCGACTCTGCTGGCCAATGCGCCGGTCTTCACCAACTTCACCAATGTCGCGGCCGGGGCCATCCAGTTCAACTGGTCAAATAACGGCAATCCGCTGAATACCACGCTTTACCGCGTGCTGGCTTCGACCGCGCTGGATCCCTCAAACCCAGGCGGCGCGGTGGTGACGACGTCGGACACGTATAGCCTGGCCCTAAGTTCCTCCGGGCTTAACGCGAACACCACCTGTTATTTCCGCGTTGCCGGGCTAAATAATAACGCTGTCCCGACCGCCTATACCGTCGCCCAGGGAACCTCGACCTGGGCCGCCGTCCCGTCTTTTACCGGTTTCACCGATATAAGTTCCGGTTCCATGCAGGCGAACTGGTCGCCGAACGGCAATCCGGCGGCAACCACGCTTTACCGCGTTCTGGCCTCGACCGCGCCGGATCCCTCCGCGCCGGCCGGGGCGGCGGTGACAAGTTCGGACACCTACAATGTTTATCTGAGCTCGGCGGGGCTTGACGTCAACGCCACCTACTATTTCCGGATAGCCGCGCTCAACAGGAACAATATTCTCACCGGCTATACCGTGGCTCAGGGAACCTCGACTTTGACCAGGCCGCCGGTTTTCAATAATTTCACCGGCGTCGGCGCAGGCGCCATACAATTCAACTGGCTGGAAAACGGCAATCCGCTGAATACCACGCTATACCGCGTTCTGGCCTCAACGGCGCCGGATCCTTCAAGTCCCGCCGGGGCGGTGGTGACCGCGTCGGACACATATAACCTGGCGCTCAGTTCCTCGGGACTGAATCCCAACACCACCGTATATTTCCAGGTCTCCGGTCTTAACAACAATGGCGTTCCCACCGCCTACACAACGGTTCAGGGAACAGCCACCTGGGCCAACATCCCGCTGACCGCCGTTTCCACTTTCAGCGCCGCGTCCGCGACGGGCTTTACGGCCGCCTGGAGCGGGAATTCAAATCCTTTGCCCGGAACAACATATACGGTGCAGGTTTCCACCGCCCAGGACTTCAACTCCGGGGCGGCCGACCAGGTTACGGCTTCAACGGCCCCGGCTTCGGGCCCGGCATACGCTTTCACAAATCTAAGCATCAATACGGTCTATTATTTCCAGGTCCGGGCCGTAAACCATAACGGCATTTACACGGACTACGCCGCTCTGGGCTCCACGAGGACGCTGACAATGCCCGCGCCGGTAATAGAATCCATAACCGGCGCCGATACAAACTCTATCTCCGCAAGCTGGCAGCTGGTTAACGAAGCTACGGGGTATATTCTTGCCGCCTCCGTCAATCCGTCTAACCCGCCTTCTCCGATTTATGCGTCCAGCACGACGTTCGGAAAATTTGCCGTCAGCGCCTCCGTCTTCGATCCCGCTCTGGCCCCGAATACGACCTATTATCTTTTCGTGCGGGCCAACGGCAATGCCAACTCAAGTTCCTGGTCAGCCTATCCAGCCGCCTCAACGCTGGCCAATTTGCCGCGGTCATCCGTCTCCACTTTCAGCGCGGTGGCGGATAACGGTTTTTCAGTCAGTTGGGACAATAACTCTAACCCGCTTGGCGCCACTCTCTACACCGTGCAGGTCTCCACGGCCTATGACTTTAATGTCGGCGCTTCCGACCAGGTGACTTTCACAACAGCACCGGCTTCCGGCCCCGGCGCCACGTTCAGCAGCCTGAACATCGACACCTATTATTACTTCCGGGTGCGGGCGCAGCACAATAACGGCGGTTTTACCGACTGGGTGAACCTGGGGTTTGTAAAAACCAAAGCGCTGCCCGTGGTGCACTCCGGGGGGGACGGCGTGATCTTCTACGGCCAGGCGGGCAATACCATGCCGCAGTTCCGCAATTACTACAGCGCCGGCAACAATTTCAGCGCCGTGCAGAATACCGTTTCGGGGGCGGCGGGATCCCTGTTCGTGATCAAGACCAATCCTCTTTCCGACAAACAGGAGGCTGTGGCCGGTTATGTCAAGGACGGAACGCTGCATATGCTGTGCACCGACGGGGCTAACTGGAGCGAAGAGTGGACGCAAACGGTGGGCGGCTCCGAACTTACGCGGCGTTTCGACATCGCTTACGAGACCAATACCGGGGATGTTATGGTGCTGTATTCTCGGGACGCCGCCAATACCGATGAACTCGGCTACCGGATCAAACCCGGAAGCGCGGATTGCGGTTCCGGGAATTGGTCAGCCAACAACAACCTGGATCCGGTCAGAACCTCCGGGGTGGTGCAGTGGGTGAAGATGGCCTCCGACCGCCGGGCTTCTTCGGGTACCATCGCGGCCATCTGGGCTGACGACGCTTCGGATCTGTCCGCGATGGTCTGGAACGGAACCGCCTGGGAGAATGAGCCCTCGGCGGCGCTTGAAACTTCGCTTGAGGTGGTGGCCGTCGCGCAGGATGTGGACGACTTTGACGTGGAGTTCGAATCCCTCTCCGGGGATCTGATGGTGGTCTGGGCGAACTCGGCCGGGAATAACGGTACCAACGGCGTAAGAGTTGCGACCGCGGCCTGGACCGGCGGGACACCGTTGCACGCCTGGGGTACGCGCTACTCTCCGCCCACTTTCGACAATGACGCCACCAATCTGGATCTCGCGGCCAACCCGAACAGCAATGAAATGATCTTTGCGTCCATCGGCAATGCCGCCGGCGGCACCAGCAACGATATGCAGATCGGTTACTGGTCGGGTTCTGCCTGGAGCAATAACAACGACGTTGACGCCACCTGCGCGCTCCCGGTCGCGGGAAGCAAGCTGGTGGCGGCGGGCTGGCTTACGTCAGGCGTGACTACGCGCTGGCTGGTGACTTATAACGACGCGTCCGCCACCAATATAGGCTGGTATTACGGCACTACCGGCGCTCCCACGCTTGGAAATCCCGACGGGACTCCGACGCCGCTTTTTGCCAACCCGCAGGTAAGGTATGATATTCAGCAGGATCCGGTTAACAAGGATCGGCTTATATTTACAGTGGCCGACGGCGCCTCCGGAACCGGCCGCCTGTTTGCCAAGCGTCTGCTGATGACCTCCGTGCCGGCTTTTACCTGGTCGAATGCCGACGGCGGCGCGGCGCTTGATACCAGCCTGGCTTCAACTACCGTGGGCGGTTTTTCATTCGCTTTCTGGGCGGCCGCGCCCTCCACCACATTCTCCCAGTCCGCCTACCGGTTCTTTAATAATACCGACACGACGGATGTGGGGGTTCCGCTGGCCGCGCAGGACACGCTGGCTCCCCTCCCCTCCGCGGGCGCGGCATTCAGGCTCAGGGCGCTGCTGCACACTAACCAGGTGGATCTCCCCGTCGACGCCCAGGACTTTAGGCTCCAGGTCGCCGGCAAAGGAGACGGAACCTGCGATGCGCCCAGCGGGGGCGTGCCCGCCGATTATACGGATGTTACCAGCGCTACCGTCATCGCTTTCAAAGACAACGCCCCCGCGGATAACACCGCTTTGACCGCCAACGCCGAAGATCCCCAGCACGGAGCTCATACCGTAGTCAACCAGACCTACGAGGAATTGAATAATTCCACCAACAGCGTGGCGGGCATCCAGCGGAACCAGGACGGAAAATGGGATTTCGCGCTGAAAGACAACGGGGTCTTCCCCGGGAGCGTTTACTGCCTCCGTCTCGTCAAAGGCGACGGCTTGCTGCTGAACTCCTATGAGGTTTACCCGGAGCTCATTCTGCCGGCGCTTGTGTATGTCAATGAAGTATATCCTTCAGGGCCGTCCGCGGCCGACGACTGGGTCGAACTTTACAATAACACCACCAGCACTTCCCCGCTCCTCGGCTGGAAATTGAATTACGTCGAGAGCAGCATCGCCCTGGGCGGCGCGCCCATTACCGTCTGGACCGGCGGCGCCGGCGACGTGATAAACGCGGGATCCACTTTCACTATCGTCAATCTGCCGGTGGATCTGAACGGCGGCGAGAGTTACCATGTCGAGCTGCTGGACGCCGGAGGCCGCCTGGTGGACCAGGTTCAGTGGCCGGGGCCGGGAGTTCTCTCGGAGGGCCAGTCTTTCGCCAGGATCACCGACGGGAACCCGGCTTTCCTTGAGATAGACCCGACGCCGACAAAAAACTACGTCAATTACCGCGCTACGGACACGTTTAAAATAAACGAGGTGTCCTACGGCGCGCTGAACGGGCAGTTCATAGAGCTCTATAACACCTCGCTTACTTCCACGCGGACCCTGACCGGCTACGCTCTCAGAAATTCATACGCTTCGGCCAATGGTCTCAGGTTCAGATTCACAAAAAAGATCTATCCCCGGAATTACGCTTTGCTGGATTTCTCGTCAGTAAGCGATGACGGCCTGTCTTTCGCTTACGTTTTCGGCCCGGCCGGCCTGAACGGCGCCGGGGATTTCCTGACGCTGGAAGATCCGGCCGGATCGGTGGAAGACGAGGTCACCTGGCAGTCCGGCGCCAGTTATTCCAGATACAATTACATCGGAGAAACGACCTCCGTAGGGAACTATGCTCCGGCCGGCGCCGTTAACTCTATAATCAGGCAGCCCGGCGAGGGGGCCGATACGGACAGCAATTCGGCCGACTTCGCGGCGTCGGCCGCGGCCACCCTGGGCTCCAGGAACAATAATCCCGTCCCGGCGCCGGCCAATACTCTTGCCTATCCGCTTAACACGGGAGTTCCGCAGTTCCTGGCCAGAAAATTCCCTATCAGCATGACTATAGGGTCTGATTCAAGTACCGGCACCGCGAACAGTATTATCTTCGGGCGAACCGGCGGAAACCCGGACACGCGCTCTCCGCACACTTATCGGCTGGCCGACATCGGCTTCAACCTGGCTTCCCTTGCCCAGCAGACTACGGTACAGACAGGTTTGTCGTTTAACGACCAGGACGGTTATCCGCTGGCGGCCGGCGCCACATACCGGGTGACTTTTAACACCGATACCGGTACAAAAGCGGCGCCGCAGATAATCCTGGGGACGGTCACCTACGACGCCAGCGTGCATTCGGTCACCGCAAGCACCTCCGCGCCGCTGTGGATGAACAACGCCTCACGCGACAGCGCCGTCAAGCTGGAGATCTCCAACAACAGCCCGGCCGGTTTCAACAGCCTGGAAATAACGACTGTTACATTCAAGGTGCTGAATTCCGTGTCGGCTCCCCTCGACACGGTCATGGCGAAGAACCTTTTCAACGCCATTATGCTGGTAAGGGACTCCACCAGCACCGGTATATACGGCCGCTACGAATCGGGTATAGATGTCAGCACTATCGCTTATATTCCCATGTCGTTAATTTCATTGGATGTGAATGGTGTGTCCACGCTGACCGTGCTTGCTCCCGATCTGCTTTCCGCATCCATCCCCGCCGCCTCAACCCGCACATTCTATGTGGTATTTGAGAGCACCCAGAACGCTTCCGCGCGGTTCCCCGACAACGTGTTCAGGGTGAGTTTCAATTCCCTTCCGACCCTGACCGTAAGGGACGGCCCCAGCGACCAGCCGGAGGAGTTTACTCCTTCCGCTCAGGTGGAGACCTCGTCGATCACCATAATCGCCCCCGCCCTGCCGCCGGAGGGCACAACCTGGCCGTACGCGCCGCCGACAAATACGGTAGTGGAGGCCATGGCTGGGTATTACACCTATGACGGCGACACCAGCCCCACGGTAAGTTCAGCCGTCTATATGACGTCGACCGACGGATATTTAAGGGCGGTTAAAAAAGACGGAACCATTAAATGGGCCTATCCGACCGACACGCTCTCGCCGATAAGGACAAGTCCGATGCCGGTGGTGGAAGCCGGCGGATTGTACCTGTATTTTGCGGATGACAACGGTGACGTATATAAGATCCGGGACAATGATTCCTCAGCGGGGCTGTCCTGGAAAAAGTCCATAGGCGCGCCCATAAGATCCAACCTTATGTGTTCCGATGTAAGTTGCAGCGGGGACGTGTTTTATTTTGGCGCCGGCGATAATACGGTCCGCTGCCTGAATAAAGCCGATGGGACCCCGTGCAGCGGCTGGACCTATGCCTCGGCCATAACGGCGCCCATCTCCGGGATGATGGCCATAGATAACAGGGCTACCGTCAATACCGCATGGATAGGCCTGGAGGACGGGAAAATGGTGGCGCTGAAAACAGGCGACGGCACTTCGCCTACAAGCTATCAGACCGGCGCGGCCATAAAATCATCCCCATACCTGGACGCGCGCGTGGCGGATCCAAACAATGTCCTGTATTTTACTTCCACGGACGGGAAGCTCTATGCCAGGATTTCCTCCAACCTGAGCAATGTTCCCGCCGGCTGGCCGGCGGGGGCGACGGAGCCGGAGAAGGATTATCATGCCGGCGCGCCGATCTACACTTCGCCTTTTGTGACCTGGGAGGAGACAAAGTATATATTCTTCGGAGACGATGCCGGCAGACTTCATAAAGTTAATGCGGCTACCGGCTTGAGCGCCGCCGGCTGGCCTTTCCAGGCGGGAGGAGCCATCAGGTCTTTCCCTAATTGGCTGCCTGACACTGTTTATACGCCACAGGGCGGGGCGGATTATGTCTATTTCGGCTGCGACGACGGTTATATCTACGCCGTTAACGCCAATACCGGCGTTTTGAGGCCAGGCTGGCCGGTGGCCACCGGAGGGCCCGTGAGGGCCGACATCGTTATAGACACGGCCAATATGACCCTGGTGGTAGGTTCCACCGACGGAAAGACCTACGTGCTGAAGATAGGACCGTAGGAAGAAGGGATGAGGGATGAGGGATGAGGGATGAGGGAGAGGCTATTATGAGAGAGGAACTTGCGGAAAGATTCTTTAAGTTTGCCGTGGATATTATCGGCTTGTCGCGCAGGATGAGTTCAGATCGTCTTGCTGTGGATGTTTTACGACAGTTAATGCGTTCCGCGACTTCTGTCGGGGCCAATTGGGAGGAAGCGGTGGCCGGCTTGTCCAAATCAGATTTTACACATAGCGCCAATATCGCACGAAAAGAGGCGCGCGAGTCCCATTATTGGCTCAGGATAATATCTGAAAGTTTCCCGGCTTCCGGAAAAGAGGGTATTGATCAGTTGCTTAAGGAATGTGATGAAATAGTCAGAATTCTGACAACAGTGGTAAAAAAACAGCAAACAGGTTTGGCGAAGAAAACGCTTACGCTTTTTCTCTTCCTTTCATCCCTCATCCCTCATCCCTCATCCCTCCTGTCCGCGGCGGACTGGCCTATGTTCAGGGGGAATGCGGCGCGCACCGGCTATGCCTCCGAGCAGGCCTATCCGCCGCTTACCGAGGCGTGGACGCCTTTCCAGGCCGGGGGCGAGATCGTCTCCAGCCCGGTGATCTTTGAGGATATCGTTTACTTCGGTGCCAGGGACAAGAATGTTTACGCCCTTAACGCCAGAACCGGCGCGTTGTTGTGGCGGTATCCGACCGGTGGCTGGGTGGACGCCGCGCCGTCCGCGGCGGGGGACGCGCTTTTTGTACCGTCCCTGGACGGTTATCTTTACGCTTTAAACCGGACGACCGGAGAGTTTCTGTGGCGGGCCGGTCTGGGCGCCTCTTCCGTCTCTTCGCCGCTGGTGCTGGACGGGAAAGTTTTTGTGGGTGTTGGTTCCCCGGAAAAGAAATTAAAGGTTTTCAGAGTTTCCACGGGAGAGCTGCTATTTGAACAGCCGGCGGACCAGCCGGTGGACTCCGCGCCCTCCACGGACGGGGCGCTGGTTTATTTCGGGGCCAATGACGGCAGGATCTACGCGCTCAATAAGAATACTTTTTCCCTGCCGTGGTCTTATCAGACCATGGGCGGAAGCTACGGCATGAACGCCTTGGCGGTTTCAAGCGGAATAGTATACGCGCTGCCGGGCCATGACGAGAAAAAGCCCCTGGCTTTCAACGCCGGTAACGGAGCGCTGCTCAATTCCAATGTCGGGCCCTTTGACGAGGACGCTTCCTGGGAGCAGACGGGCTCGCCGGTGGCGGCGAAAGGACGGCTGTATTTTTCGGCGGGAGCGACGGTAAACAGATTTTACGCGCTGGATACCGCTGCGCTGGACAGCGGACAGACCGGTCAGGCGCCTCCGTATGTCTGGCCCAGCTCGCCAACCCTGGGCGCCGTTTCCGCTCTCGGCATCCTGTCCTCGCCGGCTATGGCCAACGAGATAATATACGCCGGCACTATTGACGGCAGCCTTGTCGCTTTCACGTCCTCCGCGGTTTCGGTCGATCTTATTGCGAACGTGGCTTTTTCAAGCCCGGTCTATTCCTCCCCCGGCATCTCCAACGGCCTGGTGGTTGTCGCCACGGCCGGCGGAAAGCTCATGGCCTATAAGACGGCCAAGACGGTTTCCATTTCAAGTCCGCCGGCGTACGGAATCGTGAGCGGCACTGTTTCCGTCAAAGGTTATGTCGTAAACCCGAACTTGACCGGCTACGCCCTTGAATACGGCAGCGGGGAGGAACCCGCCGTGTGGCACAACGTGGTTTCAAGCAGCTCGGCCCAGGCCGTTGAAAACGCGGTGCTGGCTGACTGGGACACAGCGGAGCTTTCAAACGGGATCTACACTTTGAGGCTTACCGCGCTTGAAAACCCTGTTTCCGGCTCCGACAATACGGCGCTTTTAACCGTCAGGATAAATGCGGCCCCCTCCGCCCCATCGGGGCTTACGGCGGCGGATGTCCCGAACGATTCCGGCAATAATGTAAGGCTGAACTGGACGGCGTCCGGATCCGCCGGCATAACCGGGTACAGGATCTACAGGGACGCGGGCGCGGGATTTGTGGAGGTTCTCTCGGTCAGCTCCAGCGCGGCGACCTGCGTCGATGCCTCGGCCGTCACCGGCACAACGGTCACTTATGCGGTGCGGGCTTTTGACGGTTACCGGGAGTCCGAAAATTCGAATCTTGCCCAGGCTTGCGCCGTAAATGATACGGGGGACAACACTCCGCCGGCCGCGATAAGCGACCTGGCCGCGGAGCCGGGGTTCGACGCCGGGACGGCGCTGCTTTCCTGGACCGCGCCTGGTAACGATGGTGATGTGGGCACGGCTTCGTACTATGTGGTGAAATACACGTCCGTTCCGGGTTATGACTGGAATAATTTTAACGGGGCCGAACTGCGCGCCAGCACACGGGCGGTGGACGGCCCGGCCGGAGATTATCATACCGAAGAGATCGACGGTCTTTTCGGCGGAGTCACCTATTATTTCGCGGTAAAAACGGCCGATTTCGCGTCGAATCTCAGCCAGGTGTCCAATGCGACGATGACCTGGGCCACGATAGATTCTGTCCCGCCGCTGCCGCCGGAGGGATTGTCGGTGACGGATACTCTTGGCGACGCCGGCGGCAGTCTCACGCTTAACTGGACGCTCTCTCCGGACGACGGCGCCGGGGCCGATGACGTTTACGGGTATAAAATTTACCGGCGTCTCCAGAATTCAGCTTATGTTTCAACCGCGCCCTATGCCGAGGTTGCCAGGGGCGTAAGAAGTTACATCGATAACGCCGCCGTGACCAATATCAGGTTCTATTATTCGGCGGCCGCTTTCGACAGCAGCAATAATTCGCCTCTTTCAAACGAGGTGTACGGCATCTCGGCGGACAACTGGCGGTTCTTTGACGCTTCGCAGGGCGCGTCCGTCAGGCTGCCGGACGGGGCCAGGGTCGATATTCCTCCTCATGCCGCTTCGCAGAACGACCATCTGCTGTTCTCCAGACTTGAGCCCGGCACCTATCGGCCGCTTCTCAGGGTTAAAGCCAACACCCAGGCCAACGCCAGCGGGCTGATCTACGGTGTCCGTCTGAAGCTTGATACCACCAAACTTTCCAATCCCGCCGTAATCACCCTGCCGTATAACGACGACGCCGTGGCCGGCATGGTTCAGGAGAATCTGAGGATCTATATGCTGAACGACGGGGCCTGGCGGATGGTAGACAGATCGAAGCCGGATCTGGAGGCCAAAAAAGTGAGCGCGGAGGTGCTCCGCTTTTCCACCGCCGCCATCATGGAGTATGTGCCGTCGGGAGAACTTCTCAATGGGAATGAAGTTTATACTTATCCGAATCCCGCCAAAGGCGGCATTCTGACTTTCAAATTCAGGGTCTCGGAAAAGGCCCGCGTAACAGTGGATGTCTATAATGTGGCTGCGGAAAAAGTAGCCGAGTTCGAAAAAATAAATTGCGCGGCCGGCGACACGTCCGAGATCGCCTGGAATATCGCAAATATCGCCAGCGGGGTGTACATTTACAAGGTAACCGCCGAGAGCGCCTCCGGCTCAAAAACAGTCATCAAGAAGCTGGCGATAATACATTGAGGAAGGGATGAGGGATGAGGGATGAGGGATGAGGGATGAGGGATGAGGGATGAGGGATGAGGGATGAGGGATGAGGGATGAGGGATGAGGGATGAGGGATGAGGGAGATAATGTTATGAGGAATATTTTTTGGTTAAAAAAATGCGGGCGAAACCCAAAAAAAATTTTCGGGTCGCGGCTCTTTATTTTCCTGATCTTTGCCCTCATCCCTCATCCCTCATCCCTTGTCTACGCTGCGAAGATCTACCCTTCCGCCGGCACCACTTCGGCCACGTTCCTTAAGCTGGGCGTGGGCGCCCGCGCCGTGGCCATGGGCGGGGCGTTTACGGGGGTCGCGCGCGATCCTTACGCCATTTACTGGAATCCGGCCGGGCTCGCGGCCCTGGGGGGGGAACGAAACCTGGGCTTGTTCCATAACGATTATTTTCAGGGCCTGGGTCAGGAATTTCTGTTTTACACTTCTCCGGCCGAGGGTATAAAATTCCTGAAGTCGCGCGAACTCCGTTCCGGGGTCTGGGGCCTGGGCCTAGATTATTTTTACGTGCCGAAAGACCTGGAGCGAAGGAGCGGGCTGAACGAAAGCGATCCGCTCGCGCCCATCTCGCCGGTGGAGGGGAAGTTCGGGGCTTACGATCTCGCTTTTTCGGCCGGTTACGGCTGGAAAACCGGGAGGGATCTGAGTCTCGGCGGAGCGCTGAAAGTGATACGCCAGAGCATAGACGACAAGTCCGGCAGTTCGTTCGCCCTGGATCTCGGCGTTCTGAAGGATTTTACCTGGCGGGGAGATCTCTGGACAGGAGGTTTCTCGGTCCAGAACATCGGCCCGGGGGTGAAGTTTATTTCCAAGCGCTATGATCTTCCGCTGATCTTCAAGGCCGGGGTAAGCCGCCGTCTGCCGGATTCGGGGGCGCTTATAGCGTTGGAGGCCGACAAGCCGATAGACAATTATCCTTCCTTTATCCTGGGCGCGGAATATCCCCTGACCAGTATGCTGGCGCTGAGGACGGGATATAAATACCGGCTTTACGGCAACGAACTGGGGCCCTGGTCTGGTTTCTCGGCCGGGGCGGGGATCTCTTTCAGCCGCTTCTCTTTCGATTACGCTTTCAGTCCCTTCGGGGATCTGGGGAATTCCCACAGGTTTTCCCTGAATGTCAGGTTCGGGGGCGGCGCGGCACCGGCCAGGGCCGTTAAAGGCGCGGTGGCCCCGGTCATGGAAATGCGCAATGCGGGCGTGATTTCCTACGACGTTTCCTCAAAAGCGCTGATGATTTCCCAGCGCGGCGTGCAATACGGGATAAAGGCTGTTTCCGCTGGTTCGGATCTTTACGCTTTTTCATTCAGAACTCTCGTCCGCGGCCAGGCCGCAGTCAGCCTCTCCCTGACCGGAGGCGAGCTTCCGCCGGCATTGGCGTCCAGTCTGCCCGCGGGCGCCAGGCCGCTGAAAGCCTGGCAGTTCCCTCCGGGTCCCGGCGAGATCCAGGGAAACATCGCGTTCGAGTTCAAGGTGAAGAAGAGCGGCGCGGAAGGAAAGACTTATTCGTTCCTCTATCTGGACGGAAAAGGCTGGAGGGAGATAGTCCCGTCGAAGATCCGTGAAGACGCGGAAAACATTTACTTCTCCGCCGCCGCCCCGTTAAGCGCGTACTATGTCCTGACCGCAAAGGACTAAGGCTAAAGGCAGATAGGGAATGCTCGTTGTTGGATTTTTGCAGCCCTTCATCCTTAATCCTTTAGCCTTTATCCTTGCCTTAAATCCCTATGGGATTTAAGGCTAATACTGTCCCAGCGTGCCGTCTTTTCTGGATTTTTTCAGAGCGGCGCCGAAAGCCGCTGCGCTCAGCGGGGCCAGCGTCAGGGCGAACAGGGCCAGAGCTATTAATTCCACTTTCAATTCCGCGAAGCCCGCGCCTTTATGCAGCGCCAGTTGCAGCGCCCGGATGGAATATGTGACCGGCAGCAGCTTTGAGAACCATTGGAGCCACAGGGGCAGAACCGCGACCGGAAAATACACCCCTCCCAGCAGCCCCTCGAAATTATTAAGCACCCAGGCCGCCGGATTGCCGCGCTTGAACAGCAGGATAAAACAGGAGGAAAAGATCCCGAGGGACGCGAAAGAAAGGGCTGAGAGGAAAAAAACCGCCGCAAGAGCCGGGACATTGGCGTTGGAGAGATCCAGTTTGAAAATGAAGATGCCGGCCAGCGCGTAAACGGCCAGCTCAAAAGTGGCGAAAATAAAATTCCAGGCCGTGAGCGCCGTAAGGAAAACGGCCGGCGAAACCGGCGCGGCCAGCGACGCTTCCAGGGTTCCTTGCAGCTGCTCGGCGCGCAGCCGCTCGGCGTAAGAGCCCGCTCCCGTGCCGATATAACCGAAAAAAGCCGCCGCCGTGAACACGTAGGGGAAATAGCCGGTTCCGTATTCGGCCAGATAGGGGGTCATAACGCGGCCGAAAAGCTTGTCTATGAAAAAGAAAACGGCCATTCCGGTGAAAGTTGACGCGGCGCCCAGGACGAACGAGAGCTTGTAACTTTTCTCGATCAGAAAATCTTTCCGCAGGAAAGCCAGAATTTGCAGTATCATTGGATCTCTCTTTACCGTAGATATTCAGTAAACCCGTCATTCCCGCGTGCTTTTAGCGGGAATCCATAAATCTTTATTCAATGGATCCCGGCCAACAGATCGCCGGGATGACGGGTTTACTGAATACATACCCGTCACCCTTTAATTTTTCCATTCTCTATCACCACCACCCGGCGGCACACTTTCGCCAGTTCTTCCGGATTGTGGGCGGCATAGAGCACGGCCAGGCCCTCTTTGGCCGCCAGCTCTTGTATCAAAGCCGAGAAACCGGCCGCAGACCGCAGATCCAGGTTCCTGGCGGGTTCGTCCAGGAGAAGCGCCGATGCCCGGCGCAGGAGGGCGCGCGCGAGGGATAATTTCTGCGCCGCCCCTTCGCTCAGCGCGTCAACGCGCTTTTCCAGGTCGTCCCTCCCGATACCCAGCGGTTCCCTGAGCGTGTCCGTGCGTTCCCGGACCTCCGCGCGGGAAAGACCGTGGAGCGCGCCGAAAAAATACAGATTGTCCACGGCGCTGAGGCGCGGGTAGAAGTTTCTGGTCCCGGTTTCCGCCAGAGCGGCCGCGGATCTGAGGGCGGCATCGTCCGCTTCCCTGCCGTCCAGCGCTATGGTTCCGGTATCGGGCGTGAGGCGCCCCGACAGGATGCGTAAAAGCGTGCTTTTACCGGCCCCGTTCGGTCCGGTAAGGCCCGTTATGGTTCCGGGAGACAGTCTGAGATCCACGCCGGACAGGGCGGGGGTTCCCGATCCGTCTTTTCCGAACGGTGAAAGCCAGCCGGAGGAGGGATATATTTTTCCAAGGTTAAAAGCTTCTATCAGCATAAGGGGGCGGTTCCGATTATGATAATACTATTTTTTTAGATTGAAAAGGCCGGTGTAAAGTGATTAAATATATATAAATAAAGGCCCGGCTCCGGCGTTTTAAAAGGCGCCAGCCGTTCAAGGCTGTTTTTTGCCGTGTTGCGCAGGGGCCGGCGCGGCAAAGTTTCCGGAGGAAAAAATGAAAATACACTTAGTGGCCAGGAAGATCAAGCTTAATCAGCCGATCAAGGATTTTATAGAAGCCAGGCTGACCAAACTGACGGAGTTCGTGGACAATATCGTCTGGGCGCAGGTCATCGTCAGCGTCGAAAAGAAAATATACAGCGCCGAAGTCATCGCGCACGCCGGCCATCAGACCATGAAAGCCGCGGCGGAGTCCGACGAATTGTACCCCGCCATAGACAAGGCCATGACCAAGATGGAGTCCCAGGTCAAAAAATACAAGGAAAAATTCTCGGAACACCGCGGCCTCTCCGGCTTTGAAATGAGCGAGTTCTCCACCCTTATGGGCCCGCAGGCCGTTTTTTCCGTGGTTAAGGATGTCCCGATAAAGCCTATGAACAGGGAAGAAGCCGTTAAAGAGATGGAAAAAATGGGCTACAACTTCTGGATGTTCCTGGAGAAGGACGCCAAACAGGTGCAGGTGGTCTTTAAACGCCTGGACAGCACCTACGGGCTGCTGCTGCCAGTGAAGAAATAATGCCGGAAACGCATACCAGCGCCAAATCGATAACGGTAAGGGAGCTCCTCAGGTCCCGGGGCAAGATCCTGGGGCTCAAGGTGGCGGTCGGGGCCAGGAACCTCCTGGGCAAGATCACGGTCAGCGAGATAAACCGCCCTGGCCTGGCCATCGCCGGACATCTGGAACAGTTCCGCTCGGAGCGCATTCAGATCATAGGCCAGGGTGAATACGCCTACTGCGTAAAGGAAGACGGCAAAAAAGTCAAAACCAACCTTCATAAAATGACTTCGTTCGCCGACATTCCCTGCATGATCGTAACCGGCGGTCTGAAGCCTCTGCCCGTCATCAAGGAAGCCTGCCGTAAAGCGAAGATCCCTCTGCTGGTCACCAGTTTTGACACCTCCTCTTTCATCCGCGAGCTCACCATTTTTCTGGATGACAAGCTGGCCGCCATTACGTACGCGCACGGCGTACTGGTCAGCGTGTACGGCCTGGGCGTGCTTATCCAGGGCGATTCCGGGGTGGGGAAGTCGGAATGCGCGCTGGAGCTGCTCAAACGCGGACATATCCTTATCGCCGACGATATCGTGGAGATAAAACGCCGGATCGGCTATATGCTGATGGGTAACTCTCCTAAGAACATCAAACATTACATGGAGGTCCGCGGTCTGGGCATTATAGACGTGGAGCTTCTTTTCGGCGTCGGCTCGATACTCGATCAGTCGCTGATAGAGATGCACGTGAATCTGGAAAGCGTGGCCGGCGGGGCCAATCTCTCCGCTTACGACCGCACGGGGCTGCAGACAAGCGAAGTTGCCATCCTGGACGTGCCGGTTCCTTCGCTGCGCCTGCCGGTTACCCCGGGCCGGAACCTCGCGGTGCTCATAGAGGTCGCTTCGCTCAATCAGCGTTTGAAAAACCAGGGATATTTCACGGCCAAGAAATTCAACGAAAATCTTATCCGGGAAATGGGAAAGGATAAATTAAAGATCAAGGATCAAAAAGTAAAAACCGTGGAAACAGGCCGTTAAATCCTGATGAGGCATGGCGGAGAGATATGTCGCGCAAAACCGAAGGCAAAATCTTTATCATCACCGGTATGTCGGGCGCCGGAAAGAGCCAGGCGCTCAAGTGTTTCGAGGATCTGGGATTCTATTGCATAGACAACCTGCCCGTCGCGCTGATCCCGGCTTTTTCCGAACTGGTCAAGACGAACAGGCATTTCAGGAACGTCGCTCTTGGCATAGACATCAGGGAGGGGCGGTTTTTTAAGGGTTTTGTCAGATCCCTGGACACTTTGCGCAAGCTCGGGCTGGATTATAAGGTCATTTTCCTGGACGCTTCCGACCCAGTGATCCTTCAGCGCTTTTCCGAAACGCGCCATCGCCATCCGCTCGGCAAGAATATCTCCCAGGCTGTCAGGGAAGAGCGGAAGATCCTCTTCGAGCTGAAAGAACGGGCCAATAAGGTCATAGACACCTCCAGCCTGACCCTGGGCGAATTAAAGGAAATCCTCGCGGGGGCGCTGGAGCTCAAGCGTTCCACCGAGATGAAACTCACGGTACTCTCTTTCGGGTATAAGTACGGCATTCCGCTGGACGCCGATCTGGTCATGGACGTGCGGTTCCTGCCTAATCCCAATTATATTCCGCGGCTGAAGCATAAGACCGGACTGGATAAACCGGTGGGCGATTATATCAGGAGCCGGCCCGGGTTCAGGACTTTTATCGCGAGTTATGCCGGACAGATCAAGCACCTCCTCCCGCTTTATATCAAGGAGGGGAAATCCTATCTGACGATAGCCATAGGCTGCACGGGCGGGAGGCACCGGAGCGTTTTTATAGCGCGCCAGATAGCCGAAAAACTCGCCAAGGTCGGCTTCTCGGTTTCGGAATATCACAGGGACATCAGGAAATGATCAATATAATCGTGATCACCCACGGGGAGTTCGGGGCCTACCTCATAGAGGCGGCCGAGGGGATCGTCGGCGTCCAGCACGAGGGGCTTAAGAATGTCTCCATCTCGCAGCGGATGTCGCTGGAAAATGTGCGAAGCGCCGTAGAGAACGCCATCACGGGGATGCGCTCGGAGGACGGCCTGATCTTCCTGATAGATATGCCGGGAGGCACGCCCATGAACGTGGTTCTGCCGCTTGCCAAGGATATCGCCAGAAGCGCCGTGATCTGCGGCGTCAATATAAATATGCTGACTTCGGCTTTCGCCTACAGAGGGAACCTGGATTTTGAGAAGCTGGTGGGCAAGATCCTGGAAGACGGCCGGAAAGCCGTCTGCGAAGTCAAGAGCCTGCTGCTGGGGAACAGTAAATCTTGAATCTTATGCCCGTTACATTATTCAGAATAGACGACAGGCTTATTCACGGCCAGGTCGTGGAGGCCTGGGTGCCGCATCTCAGGGCGGACGAGATCGTGGTAGTCTCGGATGAGATAGCCTCGGACGAAGTGCGGCGCACCATTATGCGTTTTTCTACCCCCGAAGGCGTGGGTTTGCGCATCCTCGGTTCCGCGGACGCGCTGGATTATCTTAACGGCGCCGCGGGCGCGGGGAATACGCTGGTGCTGTTCCCTGGCCTGAAAGAAGCGGCGGAGATGATTTCCCGGGGTCTGAAGATAGGCTCCCTCAATATCGGAGGCATGCATTATTCAGCCGGGAAGAACGTGTCTATCGGCAAGGCTATATTTTTGAGCGAAGAGGACTGCGGCCACCTTAAGTTCATTTCCCGCGCCGGAATCGAGGTGGAGGGCCGCGGAGTTCCCACGGATAAGCCGATAAACCTGATGGAAGCGATAAAACAGGATGGTTAAACTAATTTTCGCGGTTCATAATCACCAGCCCGTCGGCAACTTCGATCATGTGGTCAAAGAAGCTTTCGACAAAAGCTATCTGCCTTTTACCGAGGTCCTGCGGCGGCATCCGGCGGTGAAGGTTTCCATGCATTTTTCCGGGATCCTTTTCGACTGGTTCGAGAGTCACGAGCCGGCCTATCTTGACGCCCTGCGGGAGCTTTCCGACCGCGGCCAGGCGGAGCTTCTCGGCGGCGGATATTACGAACCCATCCTGGCGGTGCTGCCCGAAGACGACCAGGCCGGCCAGGTGGCCAAAATGCAGGCCTATATAAATAAGCGTTTCGGGGTTTTTCCGAAGGGCGTCTGGCTGGCCGAGCGGGTCTGGGAGCCGCAGCTGGCGGGTACGCTGAGCGATGCGGGCGCGGACTACACCGTGCTGGACGATATTCATTTCTTTTCCGCCGGCCTGGCCGAAAAAGACCTCACCGGCTATTTTACCACCGAGTTCGGGGGCAGGCATCTTCAGGTGTTTCCGATAAATCACCGCCTGCGCTACCTGATGCCTTTCGCCGACCCGGAGAAGACCATAGATTACCTGCGCACTTTCGAGGGGCGGGACGCCGTGCTGGTCATGGCGGACGACGGGGAGAAATTCGGTCTGTGGCCGAAGACCCATGAACTGGTCTATAAGAAAGGCTGGCTCGACAGGTTCTTTACTTTGCTTGAGCGCAACGCCTCCTGGCTTGAGACCGCCTCTTTTTCCGAGTGCCTGTCCGGGACGCGCTCCAAAGGGCTGGCCTACCTGCCCACCACCTCTTACCACGAACTTTCGCAATGGGCGCTGCCGCCCGCGGCTTCCGGCCGGCTGGCCGGGATCTGGAAGAACGCCGCCGAGGATTTTCAGCCGTATCTGCGCGGCGGCTATTTCAGGAACTTTTTCTCCAAGTATCCGGAATCCAACAGCATTTACCGCAGGATGCTGCGCGTCAGCGCGCGCTCCCGGGCGGCGGGCGGCGCCGGCAGGGAAAGTCTCTGGAAAGCCCAGTGTAATTGCGGCTACTGGCACGGAGTTTTCGGCGGCATTTACCTGCCGCACATACGGAAAGCCATTTACGCCAATCTGCTGGCGGCTTCGGCGGCCGCTTCGGCCGGGTCTGCCGGGGATCATTTTGATGTTACGGAGGAAGACTGGGACGCGGACGGCCGGCCTGAACTTCTGGTGGAGTCCAGACAGGCGGCGTTCTATTTTTCCCCCGGTAAAGGCGGCGGGCTCTGGGAGTGGGACTATCTGCCTCGCGGGATGAATTTCTGCGCCGTCGTCTCCCGCCACCCCGAGGCCTATCACGAGGAGAGCGGAGCGGAAAATATAACCGGATCCGGGAAAGCCGGGCACCTGAAAAAAGATTTTAAAAAGAGCGTTTTTTACGACTGGCACCGCCGCATGAACCTGCTGGACCATTTTTTCCACCCGGACACTAAGCTTGAGGATTTCAGGAAGGCTTCTTACGGCGAACAGGGAGATTTCGTGCTGGGCGAATACTCCTGTAAGACCGGCCGCGGGCCCCTCGGTCTGACGGTATCGCTCGCCAGGGACGGTTCGGTCTGGACCGGCGACAGGCGGGCCGAAATACGGGTGGAGAAAAACGTTCTCCTCAAAGCCGAAGGCTCCTGGGAAGCCTCCTATAAGGTGTCCAATACCGGCCGGCACGCGGCGGACCTCTGGTTCGCGCCGGAACTGGTTTTTTCTTTTTCCGATCCCGGGGTCTGCCCGGAAGGCGAGAGGCGTGGTATTTCCGCGTTGAGACTGGAGGATCCGGTCTGGGGTGAGGTGAAACTGGATTTTTCAGACCCCGTCCTGCTGTGGGTTTTTGATCTGGACACCATTTCCCGTTCCGAGGAAGGGATAGAGAAAACCTATCAGGGCGGCGTTCTGGCGCCAAGCGTCAAAAAGATGCTGGCGCCCGGCGGTTTTTTTGAGTTCACCGTTAAGGCTTCGCTAAATCCAGTGAATAGTGATTAGTGGTTATTTATGATCCTAAAAGCCCTTATCTCCAGTCTTTTCGCCGGGCTGCTCGAACTCGATAACGTGCAGGCCGGGCAGTTCCTGATCTCCCGGCCGGCTTTCGCGGGGCCGCTGCTGGGCTGGCTGAACGGCTGCCCGTTTGAAGGCGCCAGGATGGGCATTCTTATCGAGTTGATATATCTGGATTTTATACCGGTCGGCGGAGTGGTCCCGCCAAACGGCCTTGTGGCGGCCGCGGCCGCGGTACTCGCGCTCGTCTGGGCGGGACTGCCGGAGTCCACAGCTTTCTTTTTCGGCGTCATGGCCGGCTTCATGTACGGGAAGGTGGAATACCGCCTGCGGGTATCGCGCTCCTCGTGGATAAAGGGTATAGAAACCGACGCCAGGAACGGGGCACTCCTCCTGGAGCGCAATCTAGCGGGTTCGCTGCTGGCGGAAAGCGCGATTTCCGGACTCTATATTTTCTTTTTTTCAGGGTTGGCCGCGTTCCTGGCCGCGCCGCTTCTAAGAGCGGGGCCGGAAGCGCTGTTCCGCGCCTCGGACCTGGCCTACTCTCTCATGCCCTGGCTGGGGTTGAGCGGGCTTTACTTCAGGTTCAGGACGCAGGTGTATAAGAAAGGATGAAGGATTAAGGATAAAGGATAAAGGGTCAGCGGTTATCCGATAATTTCAAATGTTCTTTTCAATATTCATAAGATCATTTTTCATCCAGGCCGGGTGGAACTACGAAAGGCTGCAGAACCTGGGGTTCGCGTTCGCCATCATGCCGGCGCTCAGAAAAATATACGCGCCTGGCGAAAAACTTGCCGCCGCGGTTCTGCGCCACCTCGGCCTTTTCAACACCCAGCCGTACATGGCGGGTTTTGTGATCGGGAATATAGTAAGGATGGAGGAAAAACTGGCCCTGATGCCGGCCGGGGGCGCGGAATCCGGGCCGGCCGCGTTTGAAAAAAAAATACTGGAGGTCAAAGCCGCGCTGTCTTCCGGGTTCGCCGCCATCGGCGACCGGATCTTCTGGGGCAGGCTGAAGCCTCTTACCACCCAGGTCTGCATCGTGATCTGGGCTCTGGCCGGTTTTTACGGCTGGCTTTTTACCGATACAGTTTCCCGCGTTCCGCTTCCGGTCTTGTTTTTGGGGCCGCTTGCCGGGATAGCGCTCTACGCGGGCGGCGCCGTCTATCTGCGGTGGCAGGGATTGAAAAAGGGGTATGCCTGCGGCGGTACGGCCAGCTGCGGGCTTGACGCCGTTAATTGGCCGGCGCTGATAAGGCGGCTCAGCGTGGCCGGCTTCGCGCTTTCTCTTTTGATCGTGGCGGGAGCTTTCGGGCTGCTGCTGGAACAGAACTGGGACGGGGCGCATAAAGGCGGCCTGATACTGAGGGCGGCGCTCGCCCTGGGCGTGATGGCTTTGCAGCGCATAGTCAGGAAATCAGGCCGCTCCATCTTTTTCGCCATGGGGCTTATACTCTCGGCTTCGGCGGCGCTTGTCATCTTTGAAAGATCGGGTTTACACCTATGATAAAAAAGGACATAAAAATAATCAACGAGCTCGGCATCCATGCGCGGCCGGCGGGAATGATAGCCAACACCTCCGCGCGTTTTGTCTGCGATCTTAAGCTCATAAAGGACAAAATGGAAGTTAACGCAAAAAGCATCATGGGCGTTATGACGCTGGCGGCCGGAAAAGGGTCGGTCATAACCATCGTCGCGCACGGTACGGACGAGGTTCAGGCGCTGGAAGCCGTTTCCAAATTGTTCCGGGATAAGTTCGACGAGGAATAATTTATGCTGATAAAAAAAGGTATCGCGGCCAGCCTGGGTATAGCCATAGGCAAGGTTCATATTGTCAAGGAAGAGAACATTCTCATCGAACAGAAAGAGATCTCCAAGGACAAGATCAAGGCCGAGATAAAACGTTTTAAAGAGGCTCTGGATAAAACCAGGCTGGATCTGGATTCCATCCGCGCCAAAGTCCTGAACGTCCTGGGCAGGCAGCACGCCAAACTGATAGACGCGCACCATATGATCCTGCAGGATCCCCTCATCACCAAGGAGGTTCCCAAACTCGTGGCCGCCCGGGGCATAAACGCCGAGTTCGCCCTTTCGGAGATCCTGGACAAGGCGGAAGAGGAGTTTGAAAAGATAGACGACGAATTCTTCCATGAGCGCAAACACGATCTCTTCGACGTCGGCAAGAAGATACTCTCCAACCTGGTCAACCGCGAGAAAGTGGATCTCAAGGATCTCCAGGATCCGGTGGTCATCGTCGCCCATAACCTTTACCCGTCCGACACGCTGCATATCAGGGAGTCCAACAAGGTGCTGGGTTTCTGTATGGATCTGGGCTCCAAATCCAGCCACACCGCTATTTTCGCGCAGAGCATGGGCATACCCGCGGTGGTGGGGCTTTCGGATATCAGCCGTCAGCTTGTCAGCGGCGATACCATAATCGTGGACGGGGAGCAGGGGATGGTGATCATCTCCCCCACGCCCGAGATCATAGAAAAATACAAGATCCGCAAAGAGGAACTGCACAAGCAGGAGCATTTCTTCCTGCGGCTCAAGGGCCTGCCCGCCACCACGCGCGACGGGCACAAGATAAGTCTACTGTGCAATGTCGATTCCGCAGACGACTCCGGCGAGCTGGCAAACATCAAGTCGGAAGGCGTGGGCCTTTTCCGGACTGAGTTTTTATACATGAACCGAGACTCCGTCCCGACGGAAGAGGAACAGGTGAAGTTCTATTCCGCCGTGGCCAAAGCCGTACCCCACTTTCCCGTGACCATCAGGACGGCGGATATAGGCGGGGACCGGGCCACCCAGCTGGGCATCAAGGGCCTGAAAGACGAGAGAAATCCCTTTATGGGTTTCCGCGGCATCCGGTTGTTCATAAAATATCCGGAGCTGCTGAAGACCCAGCTTAAGGCCATTTACAAGTCCAATACCGAGGGGAACATCAAGATCATGATCCCCATGCTTTCTTCCGTGGACGAACTGATCACGGTCAAGAAGATAGCGCAGGATGTCAGAACCGAACTGATGGAGGAGGGCTTCGCCGCGAAGACCGAGCCGGAGTTCGGGATCATGATCGAGATCCCCGCCGCCGCCATCATTCTGGACTCGCTGCTGGGCGAGATAGATTTCGTTTCCATAGGCACGAACGACCTGGTCCAGTATACGCTGGCGGTGGACCGCATCAACCAGTATGTCTCGGAACTTTACGAGCCTTTCCACCCGGCGGTCCTGCGGCTCATTAATCTGGTGGTCCAGACCGCGCATAAGAAAGGCAAGCCGGTCTCGGTCTGCGGCGAGATGGCTTCCGATCCTTACGCCATCCCCGTGCTGGTGGGGCTGGGCGTGGACATACTTTCCGTTCCCATCAAGATGTACCTGCGTTCCAAGTACGCGGTGCGCACCATGAATTTTGAGAAGTTTTCCGCGCTTTCGCAGCGTCTGCTCGGGCTGGCCACGGCGGCCGAGATAAGAAGGACGATAGAGGAGGAAGTGAAATAAATAAAAGGCTAAGGGATAAAGGCTTAAGGCTAAAGGTTTTAAAAATAGACTGATTTTACCTCGGATTTCAAATACAACATGAACATACGTAATTTCTCCATCATTGCGCACATCGATCACGGCAAATCCACGCTGGCCGACCGGTTTATACAGCTTACCAATACCATCCCGGAACGGCAGATGAAAGAGCAGTTCCTGGACGGCATGGAGCTGGAGCGGGAGCGCGGCATAACCATAAAAGCCAAGGCCGTACGGATGCTTTACAGGTCGGAGGCGGACGGGAAAGACTATATTCTTAACCTGATCGATACTCCAGGCCACGTGGACTTTTCCTACGAGGTTTCCCGCGCCATGGCGGCCTGCGAAGGAGCGATCCTCCTGGTGGACGCCTCCCAGGGCGTGGAAGCCCAGACGCTGGCCCACGCACATCTGGCGCAGTCCCTGGGGCTGACGATAATCCCGGTAATAAATAAAATAGACCTGGAGCACGCCGACCCCGACGCCACCGAGGAGCAGATCTGGGAAGTGCTCAAAGATCCCAGGGATTCCTCGCGCATCAGCGCCAAGGACGGCCGCGGCGCGCGCGAAGTCCTGGAACGCGTCATCAAAGAGATCCCCGCGCCCCGGGGCGCCGTCGCGGAGCCGCTTAAAGCGCTCGTCTTCGATTCCTTTTACGACGTGTATAAGGGCGTCATCATTTTTACCAGGGTAGTGGACGGGGCCGTGTCGGCCGGAAAATATATTTCTTTTTATTCCAGCGGCGTGAGCTACAAGGTGGAGGAAGTGGGCTATCTGACGCCCAAGCTGGTGAAAGCGGATTCCATCAACGCCGGAGAGGTGGGGTACATCATCGCCGGGATCCGGGATATCCATGAGATCAAGATGGGCGACACGATGTATGAAAAGGGGCGTCCGGTGGCCGAGCCGCTGCCCGGTTACAAGGACGTCAATCCCGTGGTCTTCGCCGGTTTTTATCCGGTCAACACCACGGATTACACCGCGCTGAAAACCGCTATCGAAAAGCTTAACCTCACCGATTCGTCGTTTAACTTCCAGGGTGAAACCTCCAAAGCCCTGGGCTTCGGTTTCCGGCTCGGCTTCATGGGGCTGCTGCATCTGGACATAATCCGGGAACGCATCGAGAGGGAATTCGATATCCCGCTTATCGCCACCAACCCGAACGTCGTCTATAAGGTTCTGGCCAAGACCCATTCCACTTCAAAGGAAAGCAGGTATATCGAGGTGACCAACCCGGCGGATTTCCCGCATTACGGGGACGTTCTGGACATCATGGAGCCTTATGTGCGCGCCGCCATTATCGCTCCCCTGGCGTACATGGAAGGGATAATGAATCTGCTGAAAGAAAAACGCGGCGAGCACATCAGAATAGAGTACATCTCAACCACGCGGGTCATTGTGGAGTATTATCTGCCCCTTAGCGAGATCATCATCGACTTTTACGACAAACTCAAATCCGTCTCCAAGGGTTACGCTTCGTTCGATTACGAGCCTTATGACTACCGCTCTTCCGATATGGTGAAGATAGAGATCCTCCTGCACGGGGAAACGGTTGACGCGTTATCGTTCATAGTGCACCGTTCGCGGGCGCTTTACAACTCAAGGCTTCTCTGCGAGAAACTGAAAGACCTTATTCCCCGGCATATGTTCGAGATAGCCGTGCAGGCCCAGGTGGGTGGGAAGATCATCGCCAGGGAGACCATCGGCGCCATACGCAAGGACGTCCTGGCCAAGTGCTACGGCGGCGATATCACCCGCAAGCGCAAGCTCCTGGAGGCGCAGAAGGAAGGGAAGCGGAAGATGAAGCTGCTGGGTTCCGTGGAAATACCACAGGAAGCTTTCATGACGCTGCTGAAGATCAGTCAGAACAAGTAACAAGGAGAATAATTGTGGAAGAAAAACTTTTCTGGATCGGTATTCTGGTGGGCGTTCACTTATTCTTCTCCCATCATTTCAGCGAAAAGGGCAGATTTAAGTCCGAGGAATTCGCCCGCGTCTGGCACGCGGTGTTTATCGCGATCGTGGGTTTTGCGGGTATGCTCCTCCTGATGGTGAGCCTGGACAACCGCAAGGGAGAAGTGGTGACCGCCGTTCTGTTCTCCCGGAAACAGGTTATCTACGGACTTCTCGCCGGTCTGGCGGGGGGGCTCTGGGCGTATTTCAGGTTCGGGGCGAAAAAATCCGCTTCCGCCAGAACTCAGGCGGAGAATAAGCCGGCGCACAAGGACGGAAAACCCGCCGCGGCCCACCTGGCCGCCCTGCCGCCCGGGATAAAGGAAGACATGGAGTGGTCGGAGACCATCTTCTCCGCCGTGGTTCTGGCGTCGGTGGTCATGTATCTCTTCGTCCAGGCTTTCAAGATCCCCTCGGGTTCCATGAGGAGCACTTTCCTGGAGGGGGATCACCTCTTCGTCAACAAGTTTATTTACGGTTTCAGGATCCCCTACACGCATAAGAAAGTGCTGGATTTTAAAAAAATAAACCGGGGGGATATCGTGATTTTCCAGTTCCCGTCCTTTGATCCCGACGAGGAGCAGTGCGGCGGCCGCCAGTACGGCAAAGATTTTATAAAACGCGTCATCGGCCTGCCCGGAGAGACGGTCGAACTTAAGGACGGGGCGGTGTTTATCAACGGGGTCAAGCTGGCGGACGAATCCTATACGCAGTATCTGGATCCCGGCCGTTACCCGCGGCCCCACTCAAGCCGCATACCTCCGGTCGATTACCAGCTTTTCTGGGAGAACAGGATGCTGGCCAAGATGGTCTCCGAACTCGTCAGGGACAACTTCGGCCCCGTGACGGTGCCCAAAGGCCATTATATGGTAATGGGCGATAACCGGGATCGTTCGTGCGATTCACGCTATTGGGGCCCGGTGCCGGCCTATCTCATAAAGGGAAGGGCGTGGTTTATCTACTGGCCGTTGTCCAGGATGGGGCTGCCGCAGTAGGGGGCCGGGCGCGGGGTTGCCGACGGCTGCAAGTTCGGGGTCCTGCCGGGGTCGGACTTTTTTGCTTCCCTCGGCAACCTGCGGGGTCAAAAAAGCCCGACACCCGTCACCCCTCCAGTGATACCCGTCGGCAACCCCGCGCCCGGCCCTAGAGGAAAGTTTTATGAGAAGATTATGAAAATTACGGAAAGACTGAAACGACCGGGGAAGCTGTTTTCTTTCGAGTTTTATCCGCCGAAGACGGAAGCCGACTCGGAAAAACTTTTTGAGACGGTAAAAGAGCTGAAGGCCCTTGATCCGGATTTCATCTCCATCACAAATTCCTCCACGGGCGCGGCGCCCTACCGGACCGTGGCGCTGTCCGGGGTCATAAAGGAAAAACTGGGCCTGGAGGTAATGGCCCATCTTACCTGCATAGGGCACAGCCGGGAGGAGATAAAGGCCATCGCCGGACGCCTGAAGATCCTTGGCATAGAGAATGTCCTGGCCCTGCGCGGAGATATCCACAATATAGAAGGCATTCCGCCGAAGCGGGAGTACCGCTACGCCAGCGAGCTGGCCGCGGACCTCAAAGCCCTCGGCGGATTTTCCATCGGCGGCGCCGGTTATCCTGAAAAACATCCGGAAGCGGCGGATTTCGAAACCGACATAAAGGCGCTGAAAACAAAGACTGAAGCGGGCGCGGACTTTATCATCACCCAATTGTTTTTTGAGAACAGGTTCTATTTCGAGTTCGTGGAGAAAGCGCGTAAAGCCGGCGTGGCCGCGCCCATAATACCCGGCCTGATGCCGCTCACCAGTTATAAACAGCTCCAGAATTTCAGCAAGCTTTTCAGCGTGTTCCTGCCGCGGGTCATAAAGGACGGCGTGGAAAAATACGCGGACGATAAGGAGTCGCTTTTGAAGTTCAGCGTGGAGTACGCCTCGCGGCAGGCCGAAGAGCTGTTGAAGCGGGGCGCGCCCGGGATACACTTCTATACGCTGAACAGGTCTAAAGCCACCAAAGAGATACTTAAGAATATCCGGTAGCGGGACAGCCGGTTCCCTGTAAATATGTCTGACAAGAAAGAAAAGATTTTTATAAGCGACTGGGAGCTGCGGCGGATGAATCCGCCCGGCGGGAAAGCCGTAAGTATCCCGGAAAACGCCATTATCAGCCCGCTGTCGCGTGACTGGCTGGACTACGGGGGCGAAAGGGAGAGGGTTGGAGGGTTAGAGCGTGGCACAGGCCACTGTATCCGTTGGAGGGTTGGCAACGGACAAGATCCGAGGACCGGCAACGGAGCAAAGCCTAAGGAAGAGGAGTTGAGGGAACGGATCGTGGAAACGGGGCGGAAACTTTATGAGCTGGGTTTTGTGCCGGCCACCGACGGCAACATCAGCGTCAGGTTGGCCGACGGCTCGGTTCTTATAACCGCTTCTGGAGTTTCCAAGGGTAAACTGGCGCCGGCCGATATGGCCAGGATCTCCATGGACGGGAAGTTTATAAGCGGCAGAAAACCGTCCTCGGAGTATCTTCTGCATTTGCGCGTGTACGCGAAAAGGCCGGATGTCCTGGCGGTCGTTCACGCGCATCCTCCGGTGGCCACAGGACTGGCTTCGGCCGGCATAGCGCTGGACAAGCCCCTTACGTCCGAGATAGTTATCGGACTCGGAAAAGTTCCGCTTGCCCCGTACGCCACCCCGGGCACCGGCGAGGTATCAGATTCGATAACGGGGCTGCTGGAAAGTCACAACGCTATAATGCTGGCCAATCACGGAGTAGTGACTTATGGCGCAAGCCTTGAGGCCGCTTTTCAGCGCATGGAGACGGTGGAACAGGCCGCGAAGATCACCCTGGTCGCGGAGCACCTGGGCGGCGGAAAGCTTATACCTCCGGACAAAGTGAAAAAGCTGGAAGAGATCAGGAAGAGGCTGGGTGAAAAGGGTTAGGGCTGAAGGATAAAGGCTAAAGGCGGACAAAATCTTTTTATCTTTGCCGCTCTTTCTGTTGCGGTAATCTTTTTTAAGGAAGAAAATATGAAACTGATGCATACCACGGAAGTACGGGCGCTGGTGGAGCTTCAGGCCAGAGACAGGGCGGTGGACGACCTGGCCGGAAAGATCGCCTCTGTTCCGGAGGAGATCGGAGGGATCAACCGCGCTTTTGAAGAAAAAAAAGACTCCATGAACGCGGCGAAAGAGACTCTCGTCAGGCTGCAGGTGGAAAAGAAATCCAAAGAACTGGCCATAGCCGAGAAGGACGAAGAAATAAGAAAGCATCAGCGCGATCTTAACATGGTAAAGGAAAACAATGCTTTTAAGGCGCTTCTCAGCGAGATAGAAACGGCTAAAAAAGCCAAGGACGATATCGAGACGGAGATTTTGGGCCTCATGGACGACGTGGATAAGGCCGGGATAGAGGATAAGAAGCTCCAGCAGGAAGTGAAAAAACTGGAAGAAGAAAAGAACCGGCGCGTTAAAGAGCTTGAAGCCGCTAAAATTAATTTTGAAGCCGCGCTCGAAGCGGCCAGGGCCGCCCGCGCCGAGGCCGCCGCCAAAATAAGCGAAGCGGTTCTGGAAAAATACGAGTTCATCAGGGCCCAGCGCAAGGGTCTGGCGATAGCGCATATAAAAGAAGATAAGACCGGTCACATCTCGTGCGGCGGCTGCAATATGGGGCTGACGGCGCAGAAGATAGTGGACGTCAAGACGCATGATGCCCTGGTGTTCTGCGACAATTGCCAGCGGATGATCTATCTGGATAAAACGGTGTATGGGTAGGGGGAAAGGCTAAAGGCTAAAGGCTAAAGGCTAAAGGCTAAAGGCTAAAGGCTAAAGGCTAAAGGCTAAAGGCTAAAGGCTAAAGGCTTACATCCTATATACCTGATTCTGAATCGGAATATGAAAGGCAAAAAACTTAATATTTTTATTGACGGCGGTTCGCGCGGCAATCCGGGGCGCGGGGCCTGCGCGGCGGCTTTTTTTGACGAAAAAGGCGGCCTCGTACGGGAAGAAAGCCGGTACCTCGGCCGCTGTACCAATAATTTCGCGGAATACAACGCCCTTATCCTGGCCCTTTCCACGGCCCGGCAGCTTGGCGTTTCGGAACTGAAGATCTTTTCCGATTCGGAACTGCTGGTTAAACAATTCAAAGGCGAGTACAGGATAAAAGATCCCACGCTCCAGGCGCTCATGGGAGACGTCAAAAAGGAGCTTGCCCATTTTAATGAGGTGGCTGTTTCCCATGTGCGCAGGGAAGCCAATAGTCACGCCGACAGGCTGGTGAACGAGATCCTGGACGATCCCCGGGCGGTAGTCAACCTCCCCGGAACCGAGCCCAAAGCCCAGCATCCCCACCAGCCGAAGCTGTTTTAAAAAGGTGCCAGGCACCTTTTGCTTACGATTTGATCGCGGACGGAGGGTCGCTTCTCCCGCTTGCGGGGGGAGAGGAACTTCCGAACTCCATAAGGCAAGGCGCCGGTCCAAAGCCGTTAAGCGGCCATAGGCCGGGAGGCCGGGGCCAGATCCCCGGTTTACGGAAAGTGCAACAGAAAGTATACCGCCGGAGGCCGCAAGGCTTCAGGTAAGGGTGAAAAGGTGCGGTAAGAGCGCACCGTTTGCCGGGCGACCGGCAAAGCATTGCAAACCCCGCCCGGAGCAAGGCCAAATATGCGTTACGGACTGCCCGTCCTCCGCCCGCAAGGGCGGAAGCGCAGAGTGGGCCGCACAAGATAAATGATCCTCTCTATGCCGCAAGGCATAAAGACAGAATTCGGGGTACAGTCCGCGATCAAAAAATTTAGCGGGAGGTTTTATGGACTCGCTTGCTGAAAAAATTCCTGAAATTAAATTTTCCTCCGACGCCGGAGACGTGCCGTGGGACAAGGCGGTGGTCTGGACGATCATGCCGAGGGTGGGGCCGCGGGTATACGAGTGGCTTGAAGCGGAGCATATCCGCTACGTGAGCTGGACTAACGGGATAGTCTCCATTCTCCCGGAGCCGACTTCCATCCTCAGCGATCACTGCCAGTGTCTTATCCTGCCGTCCGCTTTCATCTGGATAGGCAAATCCGTAAAGGTTGCCTGATGGGGTGACATAATACCTATATCGGCGGATTTAATAGGTATTATGTCACCGAAGAGACCATCCATCGTTTTGAGGAATAACATGTCCAAATATTTTTATAAGAATCCAAAGGCCCCTGTCCCGACGCGGCTTCATATCGGCACAACCGTGGCTATTTACCATGAGGACAGAGTCCTGCTTGACCACCGTCGTGACGGCGAATGGGGCCTTATCGGTGGAGCACTCGATCCTGGTGAATCTCTTGAGGAATGCGCTCGTAGGGAGATTATGGAGGAGACAGGGCTCAGCGTGGGCTCGGTCAACCTACTGGGCTTGTTTTCACATCCCTCCCGGATTATTGAGTTCGCTAACGGTGAAGTGGTGCAGAGCGTAACGATCTGTTTCGCGGCAGAAGCCGCGACAAGGGCCATCCGATTAAGTGCCGAATCACGGAATGCCCGGTTTTGCACCCAGGATGAGTTGCAAAATCTATCTATTGCGGCGACTCACCGGATGATCATTCCCTATTTGTTTCGCCGGGAAACATGGCCGGTGATATCGTAATTATCTTCTCTGAATTAACCTGAAAGTTGCAGTTGCAGTTTTCAGGTTAACACTTTGCGGGCGGCGCGGCGGGGTGAATCGGCAGATGGACGGAGAATTCCGTTCCTTTTCCTTCTTCGCTTTCCAGTTCAATGGAGCCGCCGTGCTTTTCTACTATCTCATATACCAGGGAAAGCCCCAGTCCGGTGCCCTGTCCGACTTCCTTGGTGGTGAAGAACGGTTCGAAGACCTTTTTTTGCATGGCTTTTGGAATTCCGTCTCCGGTGTCGCGCACCAGGATTTCCACATACCCCGGCCGCTTGGCGGAGAGCGAGGTTTTGAAGAGGAGCGTTCCGCCTTTTGGCATCGCGTCAATGGCGTTGTTGGCCAGATTGATGAGGATCTGCTGTACCTGGGTCTTGTCGGCGTGAATGTGCGACGAGCCGGCGCCCAGCTCTTTGACCAGCTCCACGTTGCGCGTCTTGGCTTGAGCCGAGATCAGGGACAGGGCGCTTTCCATGGCGTCGTTTAAATTAATTTCCTGGAATCTCTCGTTTTTCGAGATCCTTGAGAAAACAAGCAGGTTCTGAACCAGATTCTTGCAGCGAACCGCCTCCCGCTCGATGGTCTTAAGCGGGAGAGCCAGCGCCTCATCCCCAGGTTTAAGATGTTTGACCGTGCTCTGAGCGAAGCCGAGAATAATTCCCAGTGGATTGTTTATCTCATGCGCCACGCCCGCAGCAAGCTGTCCGATCGCCGACAGTTTCTCGGATTGCAGCAGCATCCCCTCCAGTTTCCTGCGTTCAGTGACATCCCGGAAGTTCCAGACGCGGCCCACGATCCGGGTCCCGATCCTCTGGGGGAGGGAAAATCTTTCAAAGATCCGGCCGTCCTTGAAGGTAAAGGCGTCGAACGATTCCTCCTCGGGATGAGTATAGAGCCATGTGACTTTGGCCGTAAAGTCCCCCGGGTTTGTCAATTGTTCCAGCACATATGCGAGCAGCTTCCCGTCATCTTCAGAGGCGGCCATGTCGTCCGGAATACGCCACATCTGCAGGAATTTCCGGTTTTTGGTGACAATTTTCCCGCCGGTGTCGATGACAAGGATCCCGTCGGCGGTTGACTCCAGCGTCGCGTGATGCAGGGATAACAATTGCAGCAGATTTTCCTCCGCTTTTTTTCGTTCCACAACCTCTTCCGACAGTTTGTTGCGTGAAACGGTGGTTTTTTCAAGAGTGTCGGCCATCTTGTTGAACGCCCCGGCCAATTCTCCGATCTCGTCGCTGGTAGTCACCGGAACGGACACGTCGTAGCGTCCTTCTCCGATCTTCCGGGTTGAGTCGGAGAGCAAACGTATCGGAAACAGGATCTTATGTAAAAACAACAGGATGACCAACAGGATCGCCCCGCCGGTGGCGATAAGGATCAGGGCTATGCGCCGGAGGATCATCGCCCTGGTGGCCAAAACATTTTCAAGGCTCAAGCCGATGCGCAGAACCCCAAGAAAGGTCTTTCCGCCTTTTTCATGGGAGAGTAAAAAATCCTCGTCTTTGGCCCAGACGGGCGCGGCAATATCAAGCACCTTGCGACCCTTGCTATCGATCACCTTATACCCCGGTTTTTCATAGGTCAGGATCTGCCGGGTGTCCGGGTCGGTATATATCCTGCCCTTTTCGACGACGTTGGTGTGCGCGAGTACGGTGCCGTCGGGGGCTAAGGCCGCGACATACAAGGCCCGCAACTGCACATGCGCCGAGTTAAGAAGAGGCAGCAGCGTCTTCTCTTCCCCTGTCCGCATGCCGGCGTCGACTTTGGGGGAAATTTCGGTCAGCGCTAAAAAACCCCGTTCCGCCGTTTCCCGTAGGAGAACGTCGTTAATGGCTCCTTTGGAGAGGATGAGTATAAGAGCTCCGGCGGTTATCGCTAAGGGGAATAGCAGCAACAGCACTTTGGTTTGAAGTTTCATGGGATAATCTTGTCAGCCTGGCGCAGAGTCTCTTCTGATATTTTTAGTCCGATTTTCGCGGCGGCCGCTTTGTTGATGCCTAACTCCACCCGGGTGGGGTAAATGATTTTTTTCTGGTTCTGGCCGGTCAGCGCGCTGCGGGCCGCGATCGCGGCCAGGCGTCCGATCTCGCGGAAAGTGGGGGTTACCGAGGCGAGCCCCTGCTCCAGGAGACCGCCGCTCGGAACGAAAAAGGGAATATTGTTGGAACGTGAAAATTCCGTAAAAATAGTCAAGTTGTCGGCATTGAGGAGCAGCGGATCGGGCGGCAGCCATATGGCGTCTATCTTGCCGTAAAGGATCCGCAGCCGGCCGGGCACCTCGGCGGTCTTTTCCAGCCGGGAGTCTTCGATGCTCATGTCCAGTTCCGCGGCCGCCGAACGCAGCTGCAGGAGGTAGGCCTCGAATTTAGGGGATTGCCATAATATGCCAAGCTTTTTGAGTCCCGGCTGAATTTTTTTGAGGCTGGAGAGCAGAACGGAGGCCTCGGGCTCCATATGTACTTCAAATGTGTTTTTGTCCTTTATAACCACGCCCGGAGACATGGCGTAGACGAGGGTCAGTCGATCCTGACGGCGGAGGAGAGCTGCTTTGGAACCGAAAGCCACCACAATGCGCGCTGAATCCGGAATTTTGGGCTCCCCCCGGGATAAGCTGAAAACCGGGACAGAGAAGCCCAATTCCTCCTGCAGGCCCGCGAGAGCTTCGCGGTAAGGCCCCGCTTCAGAACTTAAAACGGCCGCTATCGCAGGCTCCGCCGGTTCCGCGCCGGAAGCGAGGCGGGGAGCGCTCGCCAACAGGATGAATAACACCGTCAACCAGGGCTGTTTGTTTCTCATCGTGTTCGTATGCTGATAGGACTCCGCGGCCAAACGGGGTTGAGTGTGGGTTACAGGGCCGCTTCTAGCCCGACGTAGATTGTTCTGCCCTGATTTACGGGGATTGAGGCGCCCGGGATCATCCCCCAATTCGGCAGCCAGATCTCCTTGTCAAAAAGATTGTCCACCCTGAATAGCAGGGTGATGCCTCTGGCGGCATTCCAGCCGGTGAGCTTGTTTATATCGAACCGGCTGTTAAGATCCAGCCTGTTGTATGCTCCGGGAGAGGGATTGACCAGCGTATCATAGGCTCCGCCAAGCTTCCCCTGGTAGATATCGAACAGGCTTACGGTCGTCCCCTTGTCCGATCTGTAGCTTATGCCCGCCTTTGCCCCGAAATTAGCGATCGGGGCCACATGGGTGTTGCCGTCTTTATCTTTGCTTTCCTGATAGAGCGTGGAACCAAGGAAGAGAAAATTTCTGTTCGCGTAATATTTCCCTTCCAAGCTGATTCCCCGGTGCCGAATCTCTCCGATGTTATCATATACGCCGCGCGACATGTCCTGAAAGATTATATTGGTCTGCTTGCTCAGGAAAAAATTCAGGCCGCACTGCAGCTTTTCCCTGCCGTAATTTATCCCGATATCCGCGGTGGTCACTTTTTCAGACTTCAGATCCGGATTCCCTTTCAGCGCGGGATGCTCCAAGCCCAGTTCATTTATGGACGGGGCCCGGAATGCCCTGCTGTAAGACGCTTTGACGCTGACATCGGAGGCCGGATATAGTATGAGGCCCGCTCTGGGGACTACGTCCATTTTAATATTTTCAACTTTGTTCGCCTGGGCGCCCCCGAACACTTTTATGGCGTCCTCTTTCAGCCAATAATCCGCCTGGGTGTACGCCGATAAACTGTTCCGTTTATCGTCGTTTATGGGCATATTCCCGCCGTTGGCTTCCGTGGTTTCCCTGCCGTGGGCGTAGGTGTACGCCCCGCCCGCGACGACCCCGAGCTTATCCGTCGGATTGATGAAATTAGTCCACTCACCGATAAATTCGTATGAATCCCTGTCCATATTCGGAAATGAGGAGACAGCCAGTGTGGAGCGGGTGTAGCCGATGTTGAAATCCATATCCCAGTTCTCGCCGACCCTGAGCTTTTGTCCAAAATTAGTGAAGCTTTTAGTCCAGTAGACATTGCCGGAAGAAGGGAAGGAAGTTACGGCCATGTAATCCGGCGCGAAATAAAAACCCCGCCATTGGCCGTATGTCGACATGATCCTCGAATTTTTGTAGTTCATTTCGAGATAGGCGCCGGGGCCTTTATTGGAAATATTCACGTTTTCTTCCCCGGTAACGCCAACAATGTTCTTGTAGCCGATCGTAGTCCCCCAGTTCGGTTTCTTAAGGTAGCGCCCCGCGGCTATGACGCTCAGAGCGTCATGTTTGTACGCCGTTTTTCCCAGGGTGTCGTGCGCGCCAGCTTCTCCTCCCGATACGATCATGGCCGCGCCGGTTCTTTCCGCTTTTTCGGTGATGACGTTGATGACACCTGAAAAGGCGCCTGAGCCGTATAGAACGGATCCCGGTCCCCTGACAACCTCTATCCTCTCTATTACGTTGACGGGGAACGACTCGAGTATTTCGGTTATGACGCCGCCTTCCAGCGTTTCGCGGACCGGGCGGCCGTTGATCAGCAGCAATACATGGCTCCCGGAATGTTTGAACTGGTCGCCGCGTACCGCGATCATGCTGCGATCGCTCATGTACACGCTGCTGCCGATCAGCCCGGGTACTCGTTCCAGGATGTCTTTTAACGTGGTGCCCCCGAACCGTTCCAGTTCGTCTTTGGTCACGACCGTCACGTCGCCGGGAGCGTCTTTGAGTCTCTCCGATTTCTTGGACGCCGTCACGGTTTGCGCCTCTTCGGTCATGAATTGCAGGTAATCCGAGCGCTGATCCTGCGCCAGGGCCGGCGCCGCGGTCTGCGGGATCACAAACAGTGAAAAGAGTGCAAGGATCCGTATCTGTTTCATTAAAATTTCCCCCGTTAGCTATGCCCCGGATTTAGCCGTCAGGCGCGTTAGACCGGCCTACAGGGTATCATTATAGCACAAAGACCCGCTTCATAAAGATCCCGGACGGTTTGTCATTCCGGCGCTTTTTTTATTTGTATAATGACTGTACAAATTCTCCTTAAAACCCTGCGAGGTTTTTTATGAAAAAACTTAAAATCAACCGGGAAGTTCTCGAAACAACAGCGGCCCTCTGCCGTAAGCGCAATATTGTCATACCGACTTTCGCGCAGATGAAAGATCCGTCGCTGATCCCGGCTAAAATAAAGAACGACCTGAAGAAAACCGCCCTCAAAGACATCAACCCCCTCAACCTCTTCAGGATCAACTGGCATAACGACCATAAAACAGGCCTCTACGGCGGGGTTAATTACCTGGAGCTGCCCGAGGCCGTCACCGGCATCAAAGCGCGGGTTATCGGCATCGTGGGCAAATACTTCCCCACCGGCGCCCACAAGGTCGGCGCGGCATTCGGGTGTCTGGTCCCGCGCCTGGTGACCGGGGAGTTCGACCCCGTCAAACAGAAAGCCGTATGGCCTTCCACCGGCAACTATTGCCGCGGCGGCGCTTTCGACTCGGCGCTGCTCGGCGCCACCGCCGTCGCCATCCTTCCGGAAGGCATGTCCAAAGAACGCTTTGCCTGGCTTGAATCCATCGGCGCCGAGGTGATAGCCACGCCGGGCACCGAATCCAACGTCAAAGAGATCTACGATAAGTGCTGGGAGATAAAGAAGACGCGCAAAGACTGCGTTGTCTTCAACCAGTTCGAGGAGTTCGGCAATCCCGTCTGGCATTACCACGTGACCGCCTCCGCTATAGAGGAGGTTTTTAATGCCGTAAAAAAGCCCGGCTCGCGTCTCGCGGCCTTCATTTCGGCCACGGGTTCCGCCGGCACCATTGCCGCCGGGGATTATCTGAAGAAAAAATTCCCGGGCATGAAGATAACCGCCTCCGAGGCCCTGCAATGTCCCACTATCCTGAGGAACGGTTTCGGGGAGCACCGCATAGAGGGGATAGGCGACAAGCATATCCCCTGGGTTCATAACGTCCGCAACACCGACGTCGTCACGGCCATCGACGACGAAGCCTGTATGCGCATCGTCCGTCTTTTTAACGAGCCGGCGGGCAAGAAAGTTCTGGCCGAATACGGGGTGAAAAAAGAGCTCATCGACCGGCTGGAGCTGCTGGGCATCTCGGGCGTTTCCAACCTGCTCAGCGCCATAAAGACCGCCAGATATTACGAATTGGGCCCGGACGACGTTCTCTTCACGGTTTTTACGGATTCCATGGACCTGTACGGTTCCAGGCTTGAAGAGCTCAGTAAGGAGCGCGGCCCCTATACCAGGGATAACGCCATCGCGGATCTCGAACGCCGCCTGCACGGCGAAACCACCGCTGATATGCGCGAACTGAACTATTACGACCGGAAAGCGGTTCACAACCTCAAATATTTCACCTGGGTGGAACAGCAGGGCCGCACCTCCGAGGATCTCAGGGAGCTGTGGGAACCGGCGTTTTGGGACGAAACTTTCGCCCAGGCCGCCGAGTGGGACAAACTGATAACAGAGTTTAATAAGCTGGTGGGGCTGGTGTAGATAATTAAGGCTGCTTATGTCCATAAAAGGTATCTCCAAGGCTGAGTGTCCGTCCTGCGGCTTTAAGTTCGACGCCGATTTCTGGACAGTGGTTCACGGAGACCAGGATCCGGCCCTTAAAGAGGCGATTATCAGCGGCGAATTCGATCTCCTGATGTGTCCCGGCTGCTCCGGGCTTTTCCCCTGCGAAGAAACTTTCATCTATACATCCCCGGAAAAAGAACTGCTGGTCTTCGTAATGCCCGCTGAGTACGGCAAGGAAAGGGAAAAGTGGCTGGAGAAGATGCGGCTGGATTTTGAAACTCTAAAGGGTTCTTTTCTGAAAGAAGGTCTCACGGCTTCGGAGCCGCTGTACTATTTCGGCGCCGGCATGCTTTCGGAGCTGCTTCTGCGCGACCGGGATATGGAAGAGGAGACGGATGTAATGGAATTCATGGCCGGAGAAAGGGGCTTCAGGAACGCGAAGATCCTCCCCGGCTTCGCGCGTCTGCACGATCTGCCTTTTTCCCTGCCCTACGCCGGCTGTCCCTGCAGGGATCACGCGCTTGAGGCCGCGCGCGCCATCACCGCCTCTAACGACGCTCTGGCCAGGGTAAAAAATCTGGTCGGGATCCTGGAAGAGCTGAAAACGCAGGAGCTGCCGTTTATTAAAAAGTGATCGCCACTGATCACTAACCACTAATCACTTTAGTTATGAATATTACTCCCCTGAATGATCTGCCGCTTATAAAAAAAACGGGCGCGCTTGCCGCGGAGTCCGGCCTGGAAATATATACAGTCGGGGGGTGTGTGCGCGACTGGTCAATGGGCCGGGCCTCGGCGGATATCGATTTTCTGCTGAGCGGCGACGCGGCGCCGGTAGCCGAAGGTCTGGTGAAAGAATACGGCGGAGTTTTTACCAGGTTCGATAAGTTCCTTACTACGCGGGTTTTTCTCGAAGGGGGACGCAGGGTGGATCTGGCCCGTTTCAGGAAAGAGATATACCCGAAACCGGCCGCCCTTCCGGAGGTCTCGCCCGCGGGTTCGGTTCGGGAAGATCTGAACCGGCGCGATTTCAGCGTCAACGCCATGGCCGTGGCCGTTCTGCCGGACAGCTTCGGCGCGGTGACGGATCCGTTCGGCGGCCTGGAGGCTGTAAAGTCCGGCAGGCTGCGCGTTCTGCACGCGGCCAGTTTTATCGACGATCCCACGCGGTTGTTCAGAGCCGCGCGGTTCGCGGGACGTTTCGACTGGCAGTTTGAGGACGAAACCGGGGAACTGGCCGGTAAATGCGTGAAAGAGGCCCTGCCTTCGCTGTTGTCGCGGGAGCGCCTGCGCAACGAGCTTTTTAAACTGCTTGAGGAGAAAGATCCTTCGGCGGCTTTCACCATCCTGCGGAATCTGGACGCCTACAGGTTCTTCAGCAAGGAGTTTGTATGGCCGGCCGGGGCGGCCGGACTCAGCGGGGCTTTGCCGAGGCTTTCGGCCATAGCGGCGGCCATGGGCCGCGCCGGCGCGCCGTTCCTGGAAAGTCTCAGGCTTCCCAATAAGACCATTGCGGCGATAAAGCGGACAGTCGCGGGAACCTACGGCAAAAACCTCTGACGGCCGGGCGTCTGGTACGGCGGCCGCGGCGGGTTTTTTCAGGATGTTTTTTCGGGCGCAAGCAGTTCTTTGAAAGTTTTCAGCACGCTTTCGATGGAGTAAGGTTTTTGGATGAACCTGCAGCCGCGGGTTTTGATCAGTTCCAGCTCGTTCATGTCGTCCAGGAAACCGCTGGTGAAGACAAAAGCCGTTTTCGGGGCGGTTTTTTTGAATTCGTCGATCAGTTCGGTTCCGTTCCTGTCGCCCAGCATTATATCCGCGAAAACGACGCTGAACCCGGAGTCCTTGACCGAAAAAATGCCGGACGCTTCCGCCGCGGTCCCGGCTTCCGTCGGGGCATAGCCGTTTTCTTTCAATATCCTCGCCGTTAATTTTCTCAGCGCCTCGTCATCTTCCACCACAAGGACTTTTTCCCCGTTGCCGCGCAGGTTCCGGACCGCCTCCGGAGGATTGGTCACGCCCGGCGCTTCGGCGGCCGCGCGGGGCAGATATATGTTGAAGACGGAGCCCTTGCCTTCTTCGCTTTGCACGTCTATCCAGCCGTTGTGCTGTTTGACGATGCTGTAGACGGTGGAAAGTCCCAGCCCGGTGCCTTTGCCTTTGGGTTTGGTGGTGAAAAAAGGTTCGAAAAGACGGTTCAGCGTGTCCGCGCTCATGCCGGAGCCGCTGTCGGCGACCGAGATCAGTATGAATTCCTGTCCCGGTTCCGCCGGCGACGGGCATCTGGGCGCGGTTTTTGTCAGATCAGCGTTGGCGATATTCACTTTTATCCGTCCGCCCCCGGGCATGGCGTCGCGGGCGTTGACCAGCAGATTCATAAGCACCTGCTCCAGCTGGCCGGGATTGGCCTGAACCGGCTTAAGATCCGGAGAGGCGGCCACCTCAAGGGCCACGTTGTCCCCGAGGAGCCGCTTTGCCATTTTTTCCAGATCCCTTGTCAGTTCGTTCAGGTTCACGGCTTTTTTATTGCTGGTGGTCCTGCGGCTGAAAGTCATCAGCTGTTTTGTCAGCGCCGCGCCGCGCTGCTCGGCCTTGCGGATCTCTTCTATGTCCGGCCGCGCCGGGTCGGTCTCCGGCATATTTTTGAGTATCAGCGTCGAGTAGCCCTCTATGGCGCTGAGGATGTTGTTGAAATCGTGGGCTATGCCGCCGGCCAGCCGGCCTATGGCTTCCATCTTCTGGGCCTGGAAGAACCTTTTCTCAAGCTCCCTGTGTTTTGTCACGTCCCGGAAGATCCCCTGCAGATAGAGGGGCTTGCCCTCCTTTTCTTTAAGATGGCAGCAGCCTTCTGTGATCACTTCCCCGCCGCCCCTGGTCCGGAAGACGAGTTCCTGCTCCCCGCTTTTTCCCCCGGCGGCGGTGCGGCGGAAATATTCCATCGCGGCTTCCCTGCAGGACAGGGAGAGCAGATCGAAAAAAGGCGTTGCCAAAAGTTCTTCCTGTCCGTAGCCCAGCGTGTGGCGTACGGCCAGATTGGCGTAGAGCACGCGGCCTTCCGGGGAAACGGTGAAGATGAGATCCGAAGTCCTTTCAAAAAGGTCCCGGTATCGTTCCTCGCTTTCAGTCAGCGCGCGAGCGGCCTCTTCCAGTTCTTTTTCTTCTTTCATCGGATGTGCGTCACAGGCGCAGCATGGTCAGCAGCGCGTCCACGTCAAAAGGTTTGTAAATGAATTTGTAGCCTTTTTTCTCTATTTTATCTATGTCCACCTTGTCGTCGATGTAGCCGCTCATGAGAACGATGTCTATCTGGGGCTTGATTTCCCGGATCTCGTCGGCCAGGCTTACGCCGCTTTTATCCGGCATCACAACGTCCGAGATAAGCGTGTCGAAAGCCCCGCTCCGCGAAGCGAAGATCTCAAGGGCTTTTTCCGCGCAGCCGGCTTCGAACACCTCGTGGCCGTTCTTGCGCAGCGCCCTGGCCGTCAGAATGCGCAGATCCTCGTCATCCTCGGCCAGGAGAATGCACAGCGCCTTTCGGGAGCCGGTGTCCGGCGCCGGAGTCTGCGCGGCCGTTTCCGCTCCGGCTTCATGCGCGGCCGGCAGATAGATCTCAAAAGTCACGCCGTCGTCGTCTCCTGCGGCGTCTATCCAGCCTTTATGCTGGCGGGCGATGTTGTAGGCGATAGCCAGATTCATGCTCCTGGGCTCGAAATAGGGCTCGAAAAGGCGGTTTATGAATTCGCGTTTTATCCTGTAAGCGGTATCCCTGAGAATTATCCTGACGAAATTTCCCGCCGCGGCCTCCCCGGGAGCGCGCGCGGAGACGTTGTTCAAAACCAGGTTTTCCGTCTTAAGTTCTATCGATCTTTTCGCGCCGCTGGGAGGCTCCGCGCGGGCGATGATATTCATCAGGAGTTTATTGAACTGCGCCGGATCCAGGTTTACGCGCGGGAGATCGTTTTTAAGGACGGTTTCTATTCTCGTTTCCTCGCCCAGGAGCTTGCGCGTCATCTGGGCGGACTCTTTTATTATGGCGTTGAGATCCGCCGGCTTCATGTCCATGACCTGTCTTTGGCTGAGCGCCAGGAGATGGCGGGTCAGTTCGGAGGCGGAGACCACCGCTTTCTGAATGGCCGCCACGTCTTCGTTAGCCGCTTCGCTGCCGTCGAGGCGGCCTCTCAGCATATAGAACGCGGAACTTATTATGCTCAGGATATTATTGAACTCGTGGGCCAGTCCGCCTGCCAGCCGGCCCAGGGCTTCCATCTTGCCGGCCTGGGACAGGCGGCCTTCGGGATCTTTCCGGCCGGAAAGATCCTTTATCATATGAAGCGCGCCGGCAGGCGCGCCCCGTCCGTCCAGGATGGGGAAGCAGGCGGCTTCCACCAGCATACCCAGGACATCGTCCACTATTTCAGTCGCGCGGGGCCGTCCGTCCTGCCTGGCCATGGCGCAGGGACAGTTCGCGCGAGGCGCCTCCGTTTTGTGCAGGACGGCGTAACACTTGCGGCCCGCCACTTCCTCCCTCGGCAGCCCCAGTGCCTGAAGCGTCGCGCGGTTCACTTTCACGATATTGTAGTTGTTGTCTATCACCAGCATCAGGTCGGGTATCGCGTCAAAAACCCGATCCAGGCTTTTGAGTGCCCTGGCGGAACCTTTTCTGAATGAAAAATAAGCTGTCAGCGCGGCGGCGGCGACAGAGGCCGAGATAACGGCTGAAAACTGGAGAGAAGAAAGATTCATGTCCTCATTGTAGATAACTTGAACGCCGGCTGCAATGACACCGATCAAACCACAGCGGGCCGTGGAATTAATATATAATATCCTTAAACAGAGGCTCCGGGGCGCGGGTTATGGCAAAAATACTTATCATAGACGACGACGGTATAGTGCGCGACGCGCTTACGGTTTTTCTGACCCGGGCCGGCCACGAGGCCGCGGCGGTCGTAGATGGGACTAACGGCCTGCTTGTTTTTAAAAACTATCACCCCGACCTTGTGATCCTGGACAGGGATCTGCCTTCTTTAAGCGGCTCCGAAGTCCTGGCCGGGATCATGGCGGCCGATCCGGCTGCCAGGGTTATCATTCTGACCGGCTACGACAATCCGGAGGACGCCGGCAAATATCTCAAATCCGGCGCGGCCTCGTTTCTCTCAAAAGCGGACGGCCTTTCCAATGTTCTCGCCGAAATAGAAAGGCTGCTGGGCGCGCTCCCCAAAGCGCCGGCCGCCCCGGAGGAAAGCGGCTTTCCCGGAGGGAACCTCCCGCTTTCCGCGGCCGGGGGCGGCAGGATCCTGATAGTCGACGATGATGACAGTATCCGGGCGGTGCTTTCCCGTTTTCTTATCGCGGAGGGATACTCCGCTTTTTCCGCCGCCGACGGAAAGGCGGCCCTGGATTTTGTGGAAAAGGAGAAGCCGGATATCGTTCTGCTGGATATTTATATGCCGGTAATGAACGGAGTGGAGGTGCTCAAGGAACTCCGTGAAAAGCGGCCGGAAGTCGACGTTCTTATGATAACCGGCAACGCCGACGAGGAAGTAGCCCGCGAGTGTCTGAAAGACGGCGCTTTCGACTATATCGCCAAGCCCGTCAATCTGGCCGCCCTGAATACGCTTATAAGAGCCCGTCTTTTAGTCCGAAAAAAAACCGGTTAAATTTTTTCTTTTTCCGCGCCCGCGGCATAGGTCTGGAGCCGTTCGGTGATGGCCGCGGCGCGCTTTACGGCGTTCATGATCTGAGCTATCTCCGGTTTTACCGGGTTCCCGGTTTTCAGTGTTTCCATGATAAGCACGGCATAACCGTTTATAGCGGCCAGGATATTATTGAAATCGTGAGCCGCCGGGCGGGCCACCCTGTTTACGGCTTCCACGGCCTTGGTCCTCACCAGTTCGGCCTCCAGTTTTTTCAGCTCCGTTATATCCCTGGCGATGCCCAGAACGCCGGTCACCGCCCCGTTGGCGTCCTTGAGCGGCGTCTTGGCCTCGTACAGGACACGGCGCTGGCCGGCCAGCTCTATTTCCTTGTTGGTGAACATTGATTTTCCCGTACTCATCGTTTCCCTGTCTTCTTCCCTGGCGGTTTCCGCCGTTTTTTTGGGAAAAACATCAAAATCCGTCTTTCCCGCCAATTGCTGGGGGGAGAGGCCGAACATGGCGGCGCAGGCTTTGTTGGTTTTAAGATAGCGCCCTTCCTGATCCTTGATGAAGATGGCGTCGGTGGCGGTATCGAAGATCATGCGCAGGGTTTCCCTGTCCTCCACCACCTTGTTCCGGAGCTGGTCGCGTTCGGTAACGTCGCGGATGACCCCCGAAAACATGAAAGGTTTTCCATCCTTGGTCATAACGCCGCTTTTCTGTTCGGCGTGAAAATACGAGCCGTCTTTTTTCTTCAGCCTGTAGTGGAGAATAGGCGGGGTGGAGCCGGTTTTCACCGCTCTGGATAACGCCTGGGCGAGGAGGTATCTGTCGTCAGGGTGGGCGAATTCCAGGACATGCCGGCCGATGATGCCGCGGGGGGAGTAGCCGTAGGCGCAGACCTGCCGGCTGATATAAGTCAGGCGGCCGTCCAGGTTTATTGTATAGGTTATGTCCTGCGAGGCGTTTATTATAGCCTTGTGTTTCTCCTCGCTTTCCCTGAGACGTTCTTCGGCCAGCTTGCGCTGTAGAATGATGGCGTATACGCGGGCCAGCCTTTTGATCGCGGCGAGATCCTCCGGATCGTAGTCGCGCCCGGAATTAGCTACCGCCAGGATGCCGGCCAGATTCCGGTTGAAGACAGCCGGGGCGGCCAGAAATTTCGAGATTTTCATATGCCCCGCCGGGGTTCCGGCCGAACGGGGGTCGGAAGCGGCGGTATTGGTGAGCAGCGGTTTCTTGTTTTTCAGCACCCAGCCCCATAACCCGGTGAATTCCCTGAAGACCAGCGGCTTATCGGCGGGCGTGCGCCTTTTCCAGACACCCCCGCTTAAAGTGGGGGCTATCATCCAGCCGGTCTGCCTGTCGATGTAGGCCGCAAAACCGTAGGCGCTGCCGGTGAAGTCCTTTGCGGCCCGGAGTACTTTGAAAGAGAGTTCTTTTACTGAAAATCTGGCGGAGGCCAGGTAGGCGCCCTCTATCGAGTCCACGGCCCTTTCCAGTTTTTTGCGGCGCGAAGCCTGTCCGGCGCGGGCGCCGGAGGCGCGCGCGGCTTTGAGCGGACTCCGTCCGTTTTGTTTTAGCCTGGTTTTCATGTCGTGCCCAACCCGGAATTATTATATAAAAATATCATGAGCTTTGGCCCGGTCGGCGGGCTTTATGGGATGAGCCTGCTTGAGCTTTATTCAAATTTATAACCGTGCCCCGGAACGGCTTTGATGCGGGCGGCAAGCCGGGGGCCCAGCTTTTTTCTGAGATTGGAGATATGCACTTCCACGGTGTGGGGATTGTTGTATCTGGCGGGATCATAGCCCCAGACCGTTTCCAGCAGATGGTTCAGGCTGAGAACCCGGCCGGGACTGGAGACTAAAAGGGAAAAAAGATCAAGTTCCTTTGAAGTGACTTTAAGCGTCTTCCCGGAGACCCTGAGCGCGCGGCCGCCCGGATCCAGTTCAAAGCCGTGTTTTTTGATGACCGTATTTCCCGGAACCGGCCGCGGCCGGGCGCGGCGGAGAATCGCGTTGACCTTGGCCAGCAAAACCGGGTAGGAAAAAGGTTTGATAATGTAATCTTCCGCGCCCTCGCCGTAGCCGGAAACCATGTCTCTTTCGGTTATTTTTTTCCCCGACATTATTATCACCGGGATGGGCGCCAGCGAGCGGCTCGTCTTAAGTTTTTTGCAGAAAGCGAAGCCGTCCATCCCGGGCATTTCGGCGTCGGTTATTATGAGTTCCGGCCTGGCGTCGGAGAGCACTGCCAGCCCTTCCGCTCCGTTGCGGGCGGTCAGGACGGAAAAGCCGTGATTCCCCAGGTACCGGCCCAGGACGTCCAGCATCTCCCTGTCGTCATCCACAAGGAGTATCTTTTTCGGCATAAGCCATTATATAACATCGTGAGGTGGGAGGCGCAAAAAAGCCCGCCGGAAGACGGGCTTTTTTACGCGTCGGGAAACTTATGAACGATTCACTGCGTCTATTTGAGCCTGGAGGAGTTCTGAATACCCCGCGCGATTGTTGTTCCGCAGCTCTTTAAGCATTAAGCCTATGGCCAGGCTCTTTATATCAGGTGAGGATTTGCGCGCCAGACTTGTCACTTCAGCAATGCAGCCCTCGGAGTAAGGGACAGTAACAGCGAGTCTGACGTCTTCCATTACGCCGGTGACGGCCAGTCGTTTGACAGAATCGGACGCCTGGGACGCCATGGCCATAATATTGCTTACAACATGGAGGCTGTATCCGGGTTTCGAGGTTTTGGCGAGTTCGTCCACGAGGCCCTTAACGATGAGCTTTTGCAGCGCCTCGTTTTTCGGATTTCTTTTAGCAATGTCCAGAAGACGCGCTATGGTTGCTTCGCTATAACCAACTGTGGCGGCTTTATGAAGTTCCTTGATCGATGTCTCCGCTATTACCCAATCTTGTTCATAGGCGCGGCTGACGGGCCTCGCGGGCACGGGAACGGCCACACGAGCTTCCGAGATGGATCCATTGATGTTCGCCATATCCTTTGCGAAACTATCCGCCCGGCAGATATTCGAACCGCCTATTCCAAGCGCCGCCGCAACCGCTATCCGGAAAATGCACCCGTTCATAATGATGTCCTCCTTTGTTTTCGCCTCACTTCCCGGATATATTCTATGCTGCGGGGAGGGGTTTTAAAAGGGCATTAAGGCCCAGAAAGGAAAAGTCAAATGGCCTGGAAATCATGCCCTTTTGTCCCCGCCCCAGGGGGTAGGGCGATCTGCAAAAGCGAGGGGAAAACATGCGTCAGAGGCGCGTTCAAAACTTATGGCGTGTATTTTTATCAGCGTGATATGAGCAAAAAATCGTCCCGCCGGTTTTTATTGAGTCTGACAGGATGTCTGATATGGGGCCTGACTCGGTGCTGCCGGCGGGACTTAAAAAGGCCAGCGCTGCAGATGCTAAGCATACAGTCGTTGAAGACTTTTTGCTTTGGGGGGTTGGGTTAGGGGGCGCACCGTGCAGCGCTGGTTAAATTTTAAAAGATCAAAACTTCTTCCTATAAATTATAGCGGATGGCGCTCAAGAACCGTTCAAGACCCGCTCAAATCAATCTCAAGTATTTAACCTTTTCTGATAGTATGAGGTAACGGCAGGCCTGCAAGTTCGCGGGGCCTGCCGGGGGTTGGGTTCCAAAAACCGTAGTCGGCCACACCGTGGCCGCTACTCCCGTCCTCGGCCTCCGCGCTTCGTATGCTCGGCCTCCGGAGGGTTTTTTCCACCCAATCCCCCGTCACCCGCTCCATTGATTCGCCTGCCGCATCCTTTATTGGAAAATTTACGAGCCCCGAAGAACCTTATCATAACGCTGAGAATTACAGGCAGGTAATAAAAGCGGTTAAGAGCTGAGCAAAGACATGGCGTTCTATCGCGCCTGAAGCCGTAGAGCGTATGTGAAGGGTAATTTGGAAGGATAAACCCCTGGCGATATAGATGGAGCGGGTGGCAGGGGAGCCGGATAAGCGGAACCGTCCGGAGGCCGAGCATACGAAGCGCGGAGGCCGAGGAACGGAGGCGCGCGCACGGTGTGCGCGACGCCGGTTCCGCGTTCCGGGCCCCTGCCAGGCCCCGCGAACCCTGCACCAGGAAAATTACACGGAAGTCTTAATGTTCCCCTGTTTTCAGGCTCATCTTGCGTTGGATAATTCTTAGGGCGGCAATGTTCCCGTTAAATTTCTTAGAATATGGAGGATGACGGATATCCAGTATCTGAAAGGGGTAGGGCCCGCGCGCGCGGAGCTGTTTAAAAAGCTCGGAATCGAGACCGTGGACGACCTGCTTTTTTATTTCCCGAAAAAGTGGGAAGACCGCCGCTTGTCCCGCCCTTTGGCCGCTGTGGAAAAAGGGCGGGGGTTGAACGCGCAGAAAGAGAATCTGGATTATGTGGAGCGCGTTTGCGTCATCTTCGGCAAGATCCTGTCGGTGCGGGATCTTTATACTTCCGGCTCGCTGCGGATCTTCAAGACCGTTATGGACGCCGGGGGCTACGAGGCCGAGGCCAGCTGGTTCAAAAGCCATAGCCGTCGTTTCGACGTCTTCGCCCCGCTGCGCAAAGATATAAAACCGGGAGAAAAGATCTGGCTGACGGCCGTTCCGGAGGATCCGCTTTTCAAGACCCGCCTGCGGGTGGAGGAGTATTACCGCGCGGACGATCCGCTGGCCCAGCGCGTTCATATCAACCGCATTATTCCCGTCTACCCGCTGACCGGGGGGATAACCGCCAAATTCATGCGTTCGGCGATGTACAGAGCGGTGCTGGAATACGCGCCGGGGAAAGGGGAATTCCTGCCGGGGCGGCTACTGGGCCGGAGGACATTGATAGCGCGCGACATGGCGCTGAAAGCCGTCCATTTTCCGGAAAATTATTTCGAGCTTAAAGAAGCCCGCCGGCGGTTTATCTACGAGGAGCTTTTCCTCATGGCGCTGGCCTGGGCCGTCAAGCGCCGGCAGACCCGCGCCACGGCCAAAGGCTTTACCTACGAGATCAGGAAACGTCTTTTAACTCCTTTCAGGGAAAAACTCGGTTTTGAATTCACCGCTTCCCAGAAAAGAGCCATAAACGAGATCTTTTCCGATATGGCGGCCCCGGCCCCCATGGCCCGCCTTTTGGAGGGTGACGTGGGTTCGGGCAAAACCGCGGTGGCTATAAGCGCGCTGCTCCTGGCGGCGGAGAACGGCGCCCAGGGCGCCTTTCTGGCTCCGACCGAGATCCTAGCCGAACAGCATTTCATGACTTTTAAAAAATACCTGAAAGATCTCGATGTCCGCTTCGCCCTGCTTACGTCCGGAGTGAAAGCGAAAGAAAAAAAAGACATCCTCGACCGGCTTGAGAAAGGAGAGATAGATATCGTTATCGGCACTCACGCGGTGCTGGAGGAAAAAGTAAAGTTCAGGGATCTGAGACTGATAGTGATAGACGAGCAGCACCGCTTCGGCGTAAGGCAGCGCGCGGCCCTCCGGCGCAAGGGCGATAAGGCCGATATGCTGGTCATGACGGCCACGCCCATCCCGCGCACGCTTTTTCTGGCCCTTTACGGCGATCTGGACCTGTCGGAGCTTACCGATATGCCGCCGGGCCGCAGGCCGGTGAAAACGGAAAGTGTGGACGAGGAAGCCGCTTTTAAGATCGTCAGATCCGAGGTTGCCAGGCGCCGGCAGGCTTATATAGTTTATCCCTTGATAGAAGAATCAGAGGCAAAGACCCTGAAATCAGTGAAAGCGGAATTCGAGCGGCTGAAAGAAGCGTTCAGGGGCAGCAGGGTGGAAATGCTGCACGGGGGGATGCCGGGCCGGGAGAAAGAGCGGGTGATGAACAGGTTCGCCGCCGGGGATATAGACGTGCTGGTGGCGACCACCGTGATCGAAGTGGGAATAGACGTTCCAAACGCTACCGTAATGGTCATAAATAACGCGGAACAGTTCGGTCTGGCGAGTCTGCATCAGTTGAGAGGACGGGTGGGACGCGGGCGGTGGGAGTCCCGGTGCCTGCTGGTCGCGCATTCGGCCTCGGCGGCGGGGGCGGAGCGGATCGAGGCGATGTGTTCCACCAATTCCGGATTTGAGATAAGCAAAAAAGACAGCTATATCAGGGGCGTGGGGGAGGTTCTGGGGGTAAGGCAGCACGGAGACATGGAGTTCAGGATCGCCGATATAGCGAGGGACAAGGAAGTGCTGAAGGAAGTTATGGAGGACAGGGATGCCCTGCTGGCGGAAGATCCGTATCTCTCCAAAAAAGAAAACGCCGGCCTGCGTCACAACCTCCTGAAACTCTACGCCCAAAAGTGGAACCTGATAGACCTCTCATGAGGGGACGCCCTTGGTTAATTAGTTTTTTTCGTACGGAAAAAACTAATTAACCAAGGACGTCCCCGCCTGTCTGAACAGCGTTCATCAATGAAGATTTGCGCTTGTTTTTAAATTAGTGTTAGAATATCCGGACTACCAGTAATGGTAGGGTGAAAGGGTGAAAACACAAGATATGGTGGTTTTTTCGTCGGAGGGAAGCGGCCCTCCCGACGGTATCTATGCGGTTTCTGGAGGAAACGGATGAAATGCCATTTTTGCGGCGCGGAGGACACCAAAGTCACCGACAGCCGCGACTCCGCCGAAGCCTTTGAAATAAGGCGCCGGCGCGAATGCGAGAAGTGCTCCAAAAGGTTCACCACTTACGAGCGCATCGAGACGCACCCGCTGGTCGTCATGAAGAAAGACGGCCGGCGCGAGAGTTTTTCCAAGGAAAAACTGATGGGCGGCATCATCAAAGCCTGCCAGAAGCGGGAAGTCGGGGTAGGAGAGATAGAGGAGGTTGTGAGGGAAATAGAAAGCTCTTTGAGGAACGAGGACACAAGCGAGATCTCAAGCCTGAGGATCGGGGAGCTGGTGGCCGCAAGACTTAAAAAGCTCGACAAGGTCGCGTACATACGGTTCGCATCCATATACAAGGACTTTGAGGATGTCACCGACTTTGAAAAAGAGATCAGATCAATTAAAAAATAGAGGGGTTTAATAATGAACGAGTTTTTTCCGAAAGTGATAAAGAAGCGTGACGGCAAAGTGGCGCCTTTCAATGTCGAAAAGATAAAGACCGCCATCTACAAGGCGGCCTATATGCTGGGCGGCCGCGACGAAGAGAAAGCCATCGAAGTGGCCCATGAAGTGGCCAGGCGCATTTGCGCCAATTTTACCATGCGCTCAAAGATCCCCACGGTGGACGACAGCAACGCCGTCTGCGTGGAGGTGCTGCGCGAAAAAGGTTTCGACCGCACCGCCGACAAGTTCGAATCCTACGCCCTGGACCGTTCCCGCGTACGCAAGAGCGGCCTCACCGTGAAAAAGAGGAGCGCCCGCGCCGATATCACCGACCAGATGCTGCTGGTGCAGTCCATCACTAACGAAACCATAGAGCCGTTCGACCGTAAAAAACTGGCCGACGCCCTGGAAAAAGAGTACCAGCTCTCCCGGGATCTGGCCGAGATGATAGCCAAGGAAACCGAGAACGACGCCTACGAACTGTCCGACAAGTACGGCACCAAAAATTTCGACACCCAGTTCCTGCGCCGCATTTCCGAGGCCCATTTGTCCATGATGGGTATACCGCTGAAGAATTCCGCCCTGGCCATGCCGCTGTCCACCATCGAGTCCCTGGTGGTAGGCAGCAGCAAGGAAAACTCCAATATCACCTCCAACAATCCCGAGGCGGTCAATCTGGGCATAGCGGAATACGTCCTGAAGCAGTATAACCTGCGCAAGGTCTTTTCCGAGGAAATAGCCGAGGCGCATAATAACGGCGCCATCCATATCCATGACCTGGGTTACCCCCAGCGGGTGTACTGCTCCAGCCACTCCGTGGAATATATAAAGAAATACGGCCTGGACAGGATCGTGTCCAATCTGCAGAATAAATCCCGGCCCGCCAGATCCGCCATGGTTCTGAACGGGCATATCCAGACCTTTCTGGCCTCCATGCAGTCCCGTTACGCGGGCGCCCTGGGATTCGGTTTCCTTAACATCCTTTACGCGCCCATGCTCAATTGCCCCGAGATACTGGTGGAAGGCGAGCTGGAAGGCAAGACCGTCAAGATAAAGAAAGACGCCCTGGAGGCCATGGTGGAGGCGGGAACCGTTTCGTTTACCGACGGTACCGGCGTGCCTTATTTCAGAAAGACCGGCGAGACCCGCGAACTGAACAAACTTTCCAGGAAAGAGATGCGCCAGATAGCGCAGAACCTGATCTTTTCGGCCAGCCAGAACGCTTTCTCGCGCGGCGGCCAGACCCTGTTCATAGACTTCAACATCCATACCGGCGTCCCGCAGTATATGCACAACGTGCCGGCCATGGGGCCCGGCGGAAAGTATATGATCGAGGATAAAGAAGGCCGCGTGGAAATGGCGGACGAAGCGCCGCGCTTCAAGGGCGCGGAGGGAGATTCACGCAACGGCGACGTCGTTCATCCGTCCGACGGGCGCCGATTCATCACCTACGGAGATCCGCGCCTGGTCAGGACCGCGCAGGAATTCGCCATAGAACTGATGAAGGTCTGGGAGGACGGCGACAAGTACGGCATACAGTTCGCTTTCCCCAAATGCGACCTGCATGTCGGCAAAGAAGCCCTCGAAAATCCAGACGAAAGGGAAGTTTACGAATACGGCTGCCGCCTGGCCGCCAAGAACGGTTCCACCTACTTCATGTTCGACCGCGACGGGGCCGGGGCCACGCTCGCCCAGTGCTGCCGGCTGAAAGAAAAAGTCACCGACCCGTTCCTGCTCAAACATCCGGAGCGCATACGCTTCACCGGCTTCCAGAACGTGACCATAAACCTGCCTCAGGCCTCTTTCAGGGGCAAGACCCTGCCCGGAACGCTGAAGCAGATAGACAAGGCCATGGAGCTGGCCGTTAAGGCCCATCTTCAGAAGAAAGCCTATACGCAGACGCTGCTCGACACGGACGGCAGTCCGCTGCGCTCGCTGGGCCTCCCCTCGGACGACGGCACGCCCTATGTGGATCTCAACAAAGCCACTTATATAATGGGCCTTATCGGCCTTAACGAAGCGGTTCAGTACCTGACCGGCAAAGAACTCCACGAAACCAAAGAAGCTTACGAAACCGGCCTGAAGATCATAGACCATATGTATCAGAATATCGGCAAACTGCGCGCCAGGCACGCCCTTAAGATAACGCTGGAGGAAACTCCCGCAGAGTCGGCCACGCAGAAGCTGGCCAAGGGCGACCTGAACAGATATCCGGAATCCAGGAAAGTGATTAAGGGAGACATAAAGAAAGCCCCTTACTACACAAACTCCGTGCACCTGAACCCCGGCGCCGACGTCTCCATAATAGACAGGATAGAGCTCCAGTCCAAGTTCCACGATATGATCGAGTCCGGTTCCATCATTCACGTCTACTGCGGCGAATCCCAGATCCCGCCCGCTTCCATAGCCGCCCTGGTGGAAAGAACCTATCGGAATACGCGGGCTTCGCAGATCACCGTGTCGCCGGAGTTCACCCACTGTAATAACTGCCACACCAATTACTTCGGCTTCAAGGACAAGTGCGGCAAGTGCGGCAGCGAGGACGTTACCAAACGCACCAAGATCGTGGGCTACTTCAGCAATCTCAGCGGTTGGAACGATTCCCAGCTCGGCATAAGCCGCGCCCGCGAGGCCGTGGCCGGTCAGTACGCCAGCTTCGCTCCCAGCGTCGCCTGGCTCTACGAAAAAGATCCCTCCAAGAAAGTGATGGTCTTCGGCAAGGAAGGCTGCAGTATGTGCGAAGAGGCCAAGGCCAGCCTGACGAAAGCCCTCAAGTCCCAGGGAGTGGAGATCCCGGTCGAGTTCCACGACCTGTCCAATCAGGACAGCCGCATGGCGGCCGCGAAGTGGAACGTGCCGCTGGATCCTATTCCCACGGTGCTGGTAAAGAATAACGGCACGATGAGCCGCTACGAACTGGAATTCAGGCGCGGTAAGCCGCTCCACCGCAAAGAAGTAGAATACTTCAAGATGGTGGAGGATGCCTACACCGTAAAGACCCCGAAATGAAGATACGCGCGGCGCTGGGCTTTAATCTGATAGATTACCCCGGTAAGATAGCGGCCGTGGCTTTTGTCCCCGGCTGCGATTACCTGTGTCCGGCCTGCCACGCCAAGCCCATACTTGACGAGGCCGCCCTGATAAGCGGGGACGAGTTCCTTGAATACCTGGCCGGCGCGCGCCGGTGGGTCAACGGGGTTGTCGTTTGCGGCGGCGAGCCCACGCTTCAGCCCGGCCTGATTCCGTTTCTGACCCGGCTTAAAGCCGCGGATCTGGCGGTGAAACTGGACACTAACGGCGGTTCGCCCGAAGTTTTAAGCCGCCTGCTGGCGGAAAAACTGGTGGATTATACGGCGATGGACGTGAAAGGGCCGCGCAGTTTGTGGGCTAAAGTGTCAGGCAGGCCGGGCGCCGAGGCCGCGATGTTCGACGGTATGCGCATAGCGGCCAGGTTCCCGGATTATGAATTCCGCACCACGGCGGCGCCGGTGGTGAGGGGCGGAGAAGAGATCAGTTTCTTCACCGCGTCCGAAATGGCCGAGACCGCCAAAATGATAGCGGAAGTCACAGGCGGCGTCCAGCATAAATATTACATACAGAAATTTGTGCCCAGGAAAGACGGTCTTCTGGATCCCCGGCTGGAGAGCTTTCCGGAAACACCGCCGCGGCTGCTGGAAGAGATGAAGAAGGAAGTTACGGGTTATCTGCCCAAGTGCGAGATACGCGGATAGATAAAGCAGTGGTCAGTGATCAGTGGACAGCGTGGAGGATAAAAATTAATGAATAAGCTTGAAGTAACGATTCAAAAACTTAACGACGACGCAAAAATGCCTTCTTACGCGCACGAGGGAGACGCCGGCGTGGATCTTTACGCGGGCGGGAATTTTAATTTAAAGCCCGGAGAGCGCGTGCTTGTCCCCACCGGTCTTAAGATGGCTATCCCGCGCGGGTATGAGGGGCAGGTGAGGCCCAAGTCCGGGCTGGCGCTAAAGCACGGCATAACGGTGCTGAACACGCCCGGCACCGTGGACGCGCCCTACCGGGGCGAGGTGGGGGTCATCGTTATTAATCACGACCCCGATAACTCCTACGAGATCAAAAAAGGCGAAAAAATAGCCCAGATGGTGTTCAACAAAGTCGAATATGCGGCCTTTACGGAAGCAGTAGAGCTTGCTGCGACCACAAGAGGCGAAGGCGGCTACGGCAGCACCGGCAAACGCTAAGCGTTCTCCCGTTATTTCGGAGAGCGAGTGTTTTATTTTTCCGCCATGAACGGATATTTATAGTCCGTGGGTGGAACAAAGTTTTCTTTCACGGTGCGCGGCGAGGTCCAGCGCATCATATTCAGAAGCGAACCCGCCTTGTCGTTGGTCCCGGAGGCCCGGGCGCCGCCGAAAGGCTGCTGGCCCACCACGGCTCCGGTAGGCTTGTCGTTGATGTAGAAGTTGCCGGCCGCGTGTTCCAGCGCGTCCGCCGCCTTCAGCGCCGCCGCGCGATCCTGCGCGAAGACGGCTCCCGTCAGGGCGTAGGGGGAAGCGGCGTCGCACAGGCGCAGCGTCTCCTCGAACTTTCCGTCCTCATATACATACACCGTCATCACCGGCCCGAAGATCTCCTCCCGCATGGTCTTGAATCGCGGATCCGAGGTTTCGATAAGCGCTGGCTCTATGAACCAGCCCTCGGAGTCATCGCAGCCGCCGCCGGCAAGGATCTTCGCGTCCGGTGAGGCCTTGGCAAAGTCTATATAGCCCTTTATATTGTCGAAAGCCGCCTTATCTATGACCGCGCTCATGAAGTTCGTGAAATCCTCGGCCGGGCCCATTTTCAGGCCTTTTATCTGCGCCACAAGATCGTCTTTTATTTTCTCCCAGACGGAGCGCGGGATATAAGAGCGGCTGGCCGCCGAGCATTTCTGGCCCTGGTATTCATAGGCGCCGCGTACTATGGCGGTTTTAAGCGCTTCGGTGTCGCAGGATTCGTGGGCGAAGATGAAGTCCTTGCCGCCGGTCTCGCCCACGATACGCGGGTAGCCGCGGTATTTGTCCAGGTTGCCGGTTATTGTTTTCCACATGCCGTTGAATACTGTGGTGGAGCCGGTGAAGTGCAGGCCCATGAAGTCCGGGCTGTCTATTATGGGGCTGCCCACCTCGCCTCCGGAGCCGGGCAGCATATTGATGACGCCGTCGGGCAGGCCGGCCGCCTGCCACAGTTTCATAAGGAAATACCCCGAGTAAACGGCGGCGGAGGCCGGTTTCCATACTACCGTATTGCCCATAATTGCCGGGGCGGCGGTCAGGTTTCCCGCTATGGAAGTGAAATTGAACGGCGATACGGCGAACACGAATCCCTCCAGCGGCCTGTAGTCCATGTAGTTCCAGGAACCAAGCGGGGAGAGGGGCTGCTGCGCGTAGATCCGTTCGGCGAAATAAGCGTTGAAGCGGTAGAAATCCACCAGTTCGCAGGCCGCGTCGATTTCGGCCTGATAGGCGTTCTTGGACTGGCCCAGCATAGTGGCCGCGTTCAGTGTCTGGCGCCAGGGCCCGGCCAGCAGTTCCCCGGCTTTCAGGAACACGGAGACGCGGGCGTGCCAGGGCATTTTGCCCCAGGTTTGCTTCGCTCTGGAGGCGGCTTCTAAGGCCAGCCGCACTTCCGCGGGGCCGGCCCTGTGGAAGCGGCCTATCACTTTCCTCTTTTCGTGCGGAATTACGATGTCGGTGATCCTGCCGGTGCGCACTTCTTTTCCGTCTATAATCAGCGGGATCTCTATCACCCGGCTCCTCAGTTCGGCGAGTCTGGATTTGAGTTCTTTGCGTCCGGGGCTGCCGGGCGCGTAGTCCAGCAGGGGCTCGTTGACGGGTTTGGGAACCTGGAAAATGGTGTTCATTCTCTCCTCCGTGTAATTTATTTCAGTAAATGTTAACAATTGCGGCATAATTAGTATAATTCATAGTATTCATGCCGGGTATGAATAAAATACGTATGGCGCTTGACCTTTACCAGCTTAAAACATTTTTCACCGTGGCGCAGACGCTCAATTACACCGAGGCGTCCAAAAAACTGTATGTTACGCAGTCCGCGGTCAGCCACTCCGTGGCGAAACTTTCCAAAAGCGTGAAGGACGATCTTTTCAGGAAGACCGGGAATAAGCCGGTTCTCACCGAAACCGGCAGGATCCTTTACAAAACCTGCGAAACCGTTTTTTATGAACTGGAGAAAGCGGAAGAGCTGATGGCCGCCGCCAAGAACAGGAACGCCGGCATTATAAAGCTCGGCGCCACGGTGGAGTTCGGCACCACGCTCCTGGTAAAATATCTGAAAGGCTTTATTAAAAAGAATCCGGGTATACATATAGACTTCCAGTTCCGCCACGAACTGCTTAAACCGCTTTTGAACGACGAAGTGGATATCATTATCGATTGCAGGGATCATAAAGCGGAAGGTCTTGAGAAAATACCGCTTTTCCGCGAGGAGTACGCGGTGATAGCGTCGCAGGAGTACGTGAAGAGAAACCGCATCAAGGTTCCGGCGGATCTTTCCCGCTGTAATACGCTGTCGCTGGACAAAGACGGCCAATGGTGGGATAATTTCCGTAACGCCGTGGCGCGGGCCGAGAGACCGGAATTCAGGAACATCACAGAGATAAACCATATACGCGGCATAATAAACGCCGCTATAGAGGGGCTGGGCGCGGGCTTCGTGCCCAGGTACTGCGTGCTGAAAGAATTAAGGGCCGGAACCCTTGTGGACGTGTTTCCGCGCCTGAAACTGGTGGAGGACAACTTTTACATCTGTCAGAAAACCGGAAAAGCCGGGCTCGCGCGGCACAGGAGCCTTATAGAATATCTGAAGAACCTGAAAGCCACCCAGCTGGACCGGGTTTAGCATCTTTTTGGGGCAGCAGATAACTATTAAACGGAGGTTAACCTTATGAAGCATACGAAGTTTATTCTTGGCGCCGCTGCCGCCGCTTTTTTTATTTTCGGCTGCCGGAACAATTCCGCTCCGCGCGAGATCGTGCGCCTGGCCACCACTACCAGCGTGCAGGATACGGGTCTTTTGGACGTGCTGACGGATGTTTTCCGGAAAGACGGAAAATACACGCTGCAGTCCATAGCCGTGGGATCCGGCCAGGCCATGCAACTGGGCAAAACCGGAGAGGCCGACATCCTGTGGGTGCACAGCCCCGACGACGAAAAGCAATTCGTGGCCGAGGGTTACGGTACCGGCCGCACCACTTTCCTGCATAACGACTTTGTGATACTCGGTCCGGACGCGGACCCCGCCGGGATCAAAAGCGAGAAAAAAGCCGCCGACGCTTTCAAAAAAATAGCGGCCGCGAAAGCGCTGTTCGTTTCCCGGGCCGACAAGTCCGGCACCCACAAGAAAGAGCTGAAGATCTGGGCCGCCGCCAAAGTCAAACCCGCCAAAGAAGCATACCTGGAGGCCGGACAGGGGATGTCCGGCACCCTCTCCATCGCCAACGAGAAAGACGCCTATGTGCTCTCGGATCGCTCAACTTATCTTTCGATGAAAAATAATATAGGCCTTGTGATAGTCAGCGAAGGCGACGACGCTCTTATAAACCGTTACAGCCTTATACTGGTAAACACGGCCAAATTCCCCAAGGTCAACGCCGGGGGCGCCAGGGCGTTCTTTGATTTTATGCTGTCAAAACCGGCCAGGGAGATTATCGAGAATTACGGCCGGGAGAAATACGGACAACAGTTGTTTTTTTACGATTACCAGTCAAAGTAATCGGTAACCGGCAGCCGGGAACCGGTTCAGCGGGATAAATCCGGCGCGTAGGATTCTCTATGGGTTTCATTGCGGAGGGCTTTCAGAAAGCCCTGCACTTGATCTTCTCCGGCAACGCCGAGATCTTCGCCATCGCCAGGCTGTCGCTGATGGTCTCGGTGCTGGCCACGGCGGCCGCCGTGCTGGTCGGCGTGCCGCTCGGCAGCTGGATAGCGGTAAAAAAATTCCCGCTCAAAAAGTTCCTGATAGCGCTGATAAATACCGGCATGGGGCTGCCCCCGGTGGTGGCGGGCCTGGTGGTAATGCTTTTCCTCGCGCGCAGCGGCCCGTTTGGTTTCCTTAACTGGCTGTACACTCCGGCCGGCATGATTATAGCGCAGATCATTATCGCCACGCCCATAATCATGGCGCTGTCCGTCTCCGCCATGCAGAGCGTGGATCCTAAATTCTACCAGCAGATGCTTACGCTCGGCGCCGGCGACTGGCAGGCCATAAAGGTCTGCCTGAAAGAAATACGCCTTAGCGTGCTGGCCGCCGTTATCGCCGGCTTCGGCCGCCTTGTGGCCGAGGTGGGCGCGGTGATGATAGTGGGCGGCAATATCCGCCACCAGACCCGTGTGCTTACCACCGCCACCGTGATGGAAACCCAGATGGGGAATTTCGATTCCGCCATCGCCCTGGGTCTGATCCTGCTGGCTTTAAGTTTCGCCGTCAACCTGGCCCTGACGCTGATACAGCAGGATAGGGCGCTGCCGCGATGATCAAACTTTCCAACCTGCGCCTGGGTTTTGACACCGGGTTTAACCTGGAGGTGGCCTCGCTCAATGTCCGCGCGGGTGAAGTGTTCGCGATCATAGGGCCGAACGGCGCAGGCAAGACCACGCTCCTGAACACCCTGGCGCTGTTGAGGAGGCCGTCTTCCGGCTCGCTTGAGATAATGGGAAAAGACGCCCTGGCGGCCGCCAATAAGATGTTCCTGCGCCGCGCCATGTCCGTGGTTTTCTCTCAGCCGTACCTGCTTAACGACACGGTTTACCGCAATGTGGCCCTGCCGCTGAAACTGAGAGGGCGCAAAGATCCGGCGGCCGTGGAAGAAGCGCTGGAGCTATTTAAGATTTCGCATCTGAAAGGACGCAGCGCCAAAACTCTCTCGCAGGGGGAAAGCCACCGCGCGGCTCTGGCGCGGGCTTTCGTGATACGCCCCGGGCTGGTACTGCTGGACGAGCCGTTCGCCAGCCTGGACGAGCGCGTGAAAGATTCTATAATCGCGGATCTGCGCAAGGTGGTAAAGGCTTCCAACGCCGCCGTGGTGCTGGTGACGCAGGATCAAAGCGGGGCGCTGACGCTTTGCGACAGACTGGCCGTGATAGTGAACGGTAAGATTTTACAGCAGGGAGCGCCGCAGGAGATTTTCTCCCGGCCGGTCTCGGCGGAAGTGGCCGATTTCGTGGGAGTGGCGACCATACTGCCGGGAAAGATAGTCTCTAAAAAGGAGAACCTGTGCGCGGTGGAGGCGTGCGGTCGTACGCTGATGGTGGTATCGGACTGCGAGGCCGGCGACAGCGTTTTTGTCTGCTTGCGGCCGGAGGGAGTGTCCGTTTCCCTTAGCGCGGACGCCGGCGGACGGCGCAATAATTTTAAGTCAACGGTGGTTTCGGCGGCGCCGTGGGGGCTGGAATACAAGGTGGAGCTGGACTGCGGTTTCGCGCTGCAGGCCGCCGTTACCAAGCAACTGGTGGAGGGTCTGGAGCTGAAAGCGGGTGGAGAGGTTTATGCCTCGTTCAAAGCCACCGCCGCCCACCTGATCAAGAGGGGGTAGACAGGGACAAGGCTTAAGGAAGAAAGTATGCATTCCATAAACCTGTCATCCCGGCGATCTGTTGGCCGGGATCCATTGAATAAAGATTTATGGATTCCCGCTAAAAGCACGCGGGAATGACGAGCGAAAAGCGGGATGACGGGTTTTAGTGAGGAATTATGATGATAAGTTTTGAGAAAGCTATTAAACTGGTGCTTGAAAATTCGCTGCCGCTGCCGCCGGTCAAAACCCGCGTGGAAGATTCGGTGGGGCGGGCGCTGCTGGAGGACGTCCGCTCCGGCGTAGAGATGCCGCCTTTCAATAAGTCGGCCGTGGACGGTTACGCCGTACGCGCCGCCGATCTTGCCAAAAGCCGGGAGCTGCGCCGCGCAGGTCTTATACAGGCGGGCTGCGCTTTTAAGGGCGCATTGCGCTTAGGCGAATGCGTTAAGATAATGACCGGCGCGCCGGTTCCGGCGGGCGCGGACGCCGTGGTGATGGTGGAATATACCAGTGAGCGGGACGGCCTGGTGAGATTTGAAGAGGGTATAAAGAAAGGCGCAAATATAGCGTTCCGCGGCGAGGATATCAGGAAAGGGCGGAAGATCCTGGCGCGCGGAACCGTGATCTCCGTCTCCCATATAGCGGCCCTGGCCGCCGCGGGTCGCAGCCACGTTAAGACCGGCGCGCTGCCGGAAGTTTCCCTGGTCAACACCGGCGGGGAGATCGTGCCGCCGGGAGAGAAGCTCGGCAAAAACAGAATTTATAACAGCAATGGGCCGATGCTTTCAGCCATGCTGAAGGCCGACGGTATAATCGCCGCGCCGGTTATCGTGCGGGACGATCCCGGGAAAATGAAATCCGCCCTGGCTAAGGCGCTCAGGGCCGATATCCTGCTTATCTCCGGCGGCGTCTCCATGGGCGATTACGACCTGGTGCCGGAGGTTTTGAAAAGTCTGGGCGTGAAGGCTGTTTTCCACAAGGTGCGGGTGCGCCCCGGCAAACCGATGTTTTTCGGCAGGAAAGGCCGGACTCTGGTTTTCGGCATACCCGGCAACCCGGTGGCTAATTTCATGGCGTACCTCGCCTATGTGCGTCCGGCCATACGCAAACTGGGCCGCCGGCCGGATTACGCGCCTGAATTTAAAACCGGCGTCTGCGCCGGACGGTTCGCGCCCAAAACGCCGCGCCGCGCCCTGGTGCTTTCCTCGGTCGGAGCAAAGACGGAATATTCGCTGGCCGGGGTTTCAAACAACGGTTCGGCCGATATCCTGGCCCTGGCCGGGGCCGACGGCTTCACCATGGTCAAAGAAGGCGGTTCCATAGAAAGGAAAGGAAAAGCGAAATTTATCTCATGGCGATAGATTATTTAAGGCTCTCCCTTACCGACAGATGCAATTTGAACTGCATCTACTGCACGCCCCTGGAAAAGGGCCGGTACCTCGCGCGCGAAGAACTTCTCACTCATGAGGAAATTGCCCGCGCGGCCGGGGCTTTCGTGAAAGCCGGGGTCAAAAAGATACGCTTCACCGGCGGCGAGCCGCTGATAAAGAAAAACGTGGTCGAACTGGCCGGTATGATAAAGGCCATACCCGGCCTGAAAGAGCTGGCGCTCACCACCAACGGCGTTTGCCTGGCGGCCCTGGCCGGGGATCTGCGCAAAGCGGGCGTGGATTGCGTTAACATAAGCCTGGATACGCTGAAGCGTCAAACTTTTAAAAGGATAACCGGCGCCGATCGCTTTAATGAGGTCTGGAGCGGCGTACAGAAATCCCTGCGGGCGGGTTTCAGGCGGGTAAAGCTGAACGTGGTTATAATGAATGGCATCAACGACGGTGAGATAGCCGAGTTCGCCGGATTATCGGTGGAGTATCCGCTCACGGTGCGGTTTATAGAATTTTTCCCGGTCAATACGCGTTCCGTCAAGCTGACGGGAGCCCTGCTGCCCACGGCCGAGGTGAAAAGACGCATAGAGCGGATTTACGGGAGGCTGCTGCCGGCGGGGACGGTTAAAGGCGGTGGGCCGGCGCGCGGTTATAGTGTGAAAGGCGCCAAAGGGGGGATGGGTTTTATAAGCGGCCGCAGCGGCTATTTCTGCGGCTCCTGCAACCGCGTGCGCATGGATTGCTCCGGAAATGTTTATCCGTGCCTGTTCTCGCCTCCAGTCCATAATCTGCGCGGACGTCTCAGGAGCGGCGCCGGCTGCGCCGAGCTGGCGCGGGATATCAAAAATATTTTTTTAGTAAAATCTGAGTACAGGAAAGATTCGGCATCCGCCGGCCATATAGAAATGAGCAGTATCGGGGGGTAGGATTAGGGATAAAGGCCAAAGGATGAAGGGCGGGGGGGGGATTTAATTATGATCGATGTGGGAGCGAAAAAAGATACCAGACGGATAGCTAAGGCGCAGGCTTATATTAAGCTGAACGCCGAAATAGTGCGGCTTATAAAAGCCGGGAAAACACCCAAGGGAAACGTCCTTGAGGCCGCGCGCTTCGCCGGCATACTGGCAGCCAAGAATACGGCCGGCCTGCTTCCGCTTTGCCATAATCTCCCGCTGAATTTCGTAGGCGTGGGCTTTGACATGGACAAAACGGGTGTTTTGGTGAAAACCGAAGCCCGCTGCACAGGCAAGACCGGCGTGGAGATGGAAGCCCTGGTGGCCGCCAGCGCCGCCGCCCTCACAATTTACGATATGTGTAAAATGTTCGCCCAGGATCTGGAAATAAGCGAAGTTTTCCTGCTCGAAAAGTCCGGCGGAAAGAGCGGCGTGTACAGGGCCGTAAAGCGTAAAAAGTAATGATTATGGGTAAAATTTTTTCGATAAATTACAGCAAGCTTAAAGGCGTGCCTAAAACACAAGTGCGGACCGCCGTGCTGGTGAAAAATTATGGCATCAAAGACGACGCTCACGCCGGGACCGCACTTCGCCAGGTGAGCCTGCTTCCAATGGAAAGCGTCCGCGGCCAGATAGAAACCGCCAGGACCAGGAACGCGGCGGTGGAAATACGCCCCGGCATATACGCCGAGAACATCACCACCGAGGGCATAGACCTCGCCGCTCTTAAACTCGGAGACAGGCTCCGCGCAGGCAGGACGGCCGTGCTCCAGATTTCAAAAATAGGCAAGGAATGCCACAAGCATTGCGCCATCTACCACCAGGTGGGCGATTGCATCATGCCGCGCGAAGGGATTTTCGCCGAAGTGCTGGAGGGCGGAGAAATCGCCGTGGGAGACCCCGTCCGCGTAGCGGACGGAAAGGATGAGGGATAAAGCATGAAGGATGCGGGTCGGAATCAATCAATGAGCGGCAGTATAAGTATTGCGGTTCTCACCTCAAGCGACCGGTGTGCGCGGGGAGAAACCACCGACGAGAGCGGGAAATTGATCTCGGAGATGGTGAAAACCATAGGAGGCCGCACCGCCGCTTACGATATAGTGCCGGACGAGATCCCGGCTATAAAAGACAAACTGCTGCATTATTGCGATGTGCTTAAGGTGAGCGTGGTGATAACCACCGGCGGCACCGGTTTCAGCGGTCGAGACGTCACGCCGGAAGCCACCGGGGCCGTGATAGAGAAAGTCATTCCCGGCCTGCCGGAACTCATGCGCACCGAGGGGCTGAAAAAAACAAAAAAAGCGGCGCTCTCCCGCGGGATCTGCGGCATACGCAAGGATACGATAATAATCAATTTACCGGGCAGCCCCAAAGCGGTGAAAGAATCGCTGGGGGCGATCCTGGATCTGATCCCGCACTCTTTGGAAATGCTCAAAGGCGGACGGCATTAACCCTGAAAATCCGGCCTAACTTTTCCGATTAAAACCCGTAAAGTTCGGCGTACTTGGCCTTTATGTATTCCACAAAAGGCCGTACGCTCAGTCGTTCTCCCGTGGCTTTTTCCAGGAGTTCTTCGGGCTTGTATTTGCGGCCCTGGGAATGGATCTTTTTTCTTAACCAGCCCAGTATTGGCGTGAAATCGCCTTTTTCAACCAGGGTATCTATGCTGCCCAGGTCTTTTTTCATGCTGTTGAAAAGCTGGGCCGAGATCAGGTTGCCCAGAGTGTACGTGGGGAAATAACCGAACATACCCTGCGACCAGTGCACATCCTGCAGTATGCCTTCGGAATCTTTTGAAGGGGTTACGCCCAGATACTCTTTCATTTTCTCGTTCCAGAGTTCCGGCGCGTCCTTGATCTTTAATTTCCGGTCAAGCAGCAGGGTTTCCATCCCGTAGCGCAGCATGATATGGAGGTTGTAGGTGACTTCGTCCGCCTCCACCCGTATCAGAGAGGCCTCCGAGCAGTTGGCCGCGCGGTAGAGGTCGTCCGCGGAGAGGCTGTCGAATTTGCCGGGGAAATGTTTGCGGTAGAGCGGCAGCGCCCACGCCGCGAACGGACGGCCGCGGCCTATGATGTTCTCCCAGAAACGCGACTGTGATTCGTGCAGGCCCAGCGAGGGGGCGCCGGCCAGCGGCGTGAAATCGAATTCTTCAGGCGCGCCCTGCTCGTAAAGGGCGTGCCCGCATTCATGGATGGAAGCGTAAACGCAGGCCGGCAGCCAGTCGCGGTGGGTGCGCGTGGTGATACGCACGTCGTTTACCGAGAAGCCGGTGGTAAAAGGGTGGGCTGAAAGATCCTGGCGCCCGCGCTTAAAATCAAAGCCCAGGGCCTTGACCAGTTCATCGGCCAGTCTAAGCTGCGCCGACTCTTCGAAGTCGCCTTTGAAGCGTGAATTTGAAACTTTGCAGGCCCGTTCCCCGATGGCCCTCGTGACAGGTTTAAGGCCGCTTAAAAGTTCGCTGAAAAGCGGGTCGAGGCGCACTCTGGTCATCCCAGGCTCGTAAATATCGAGCAGGGCGTCGTACGGGGATCGTTCAAAGCCGAGGGCTTCGGCTTTTCGAAGGTTAAGCTCCACCATTTTCTCAAGGTGTGGGGAGAAGATAGAAAAGTCCGAGGCCTGCCTGGCCCTGGTCCAGGCCTCGAAAGACGCCGAGACCGCCAGCGACAATTCGGCGACGAGGGCGGCGGGGATCCTGACCGCCTGGTCGTAGTCCCGCTTAATGGCGCGCAGGCAGGAGGCTTCGAAGCTGTCATAGCCTTTGGCCTGCGCCCAGTCGTAAAGGGAGGTTATCAGCGCTCCCGTTTCGGGGGAAGTGAATTTGCGGTGGACGGTTTCTTCTATGGCCGCCAGCGCTTTGCCCCTGGCGGAGGCTCCGCCCGGAGGCATGGTCACGCGCTGATCCCAGGCCAGCACCGCGCCGGCTGAGCCGAGCGCGGCGACTTCCCCGTATTTTTCATTAAGTTCGGCGAATTTGTTTTCCATTATTCCCCCTTTGAGAAAGCAGAACAGGCGGGTTTGATCAGGCCCGCCCGGTATCCAGGTGAATTTGCGATTGTCAGCCGTGGCCGCAGCAGCCGTTGCAGGTGTGGCCGCCCGGATTCATGGGGCAGGTTCCGCCCTCGGAGGAGCCGTTCTTCTTAAGGCCCGGCACCTCGTCGGAGACTTTCACCACTTTCCCCAGCTTTTTGTCGTAGACATAACGCCCGGTGGATTTTTCTTTTTTATTTTCTTCTTTGTGGTCGGACATAAGGATATACGCGGAGTTGTTTTTTGTAAATTTTGGTGCGCCCACCTGGAATCGAACCAGGATAACTAGCTTCGCAGGCTAGGACTCTATCCGTTGAGATATGGGCGCAAACTACTACAATGTGCTTTGGCTAACGCTTATGTAAAGAGCTTTCACTAAATTGTCTCCATGAGTAACGCAGAACTGCGGTCAAGTCGACCCTATCCGTTGAGATATGGGCGCGCAATACTATCTTTGTGTTCAGCTTCCGTCCTTGATACGCAGTTACGCGTAATTGTGTCCATGGGCAGCGCAAGACTGCCGCTAAGTCCACGGATACAGTGTCCGTAGCAAAACTTAACTACGGTGTAGTCCACGCTATCCGTTGAGATATGGGCGCAAACTACTACAATGTGCTTCGACTAACGCTTGTGTAAAGAGCTTTCGCTAAATTGTCTCCATGAGTTACGCAAAACTGCGGTCAAGTCGACCCTATCCGTTGAGATATGGGCACCTTATGCTTATTTTACAAAGGTTTTCTGCGCTTCACAAGAAACGTTTTTTCGGCTTGGTGTCCATATAGTCGAGAAAATCTTCATTACTTTTAGAAAAGGGCTTTTCTAACCCGACGACATAATGTGGGCTGGCGGGTTGGTCTGCCAAACTATTATTGCTAAAATAATTTATGAGGGTTGTTTGGGATGGTAATATATGAATAGCGAAGATCTAAAACTTATAATAGCGGAAGGTGAGGGACTTACGGTGGAATTCAAGGAGAAGTATACTTCCAAAATCGACCGCGATATCGTCGCCATGGCAAATTCACGCGGCGGCTATATTCTGCTTGGGGTAAGCGATGACGGCAAAGTGATAGGCGAAAAGTTGACCAATCAGATGAAAGCCGAAATCTCGTCTCTCGCCCGCAACTGCGATCCGCATATTTCAATTGCAAAAATATCGCAGACAGGCGATGTAGTGGCGATAGAGGTATCTGAAGGCCTTGAAAAACCATACAGCTGCTCTTCCGGCTATTTCCGCAGGCTGGACGGCATGACCCAGAAGATGACGCAAAAAGAAGTCCGCCTTATATTCAGGGCCGCCGCCGACATGTCTTTTGAAAGTCTGCCCTGCAAGGGGTTCTCATTTGAGGATGTCCAGCTTGGCAAAGTTCGGGCTTTCCTGAAAGAAGCGGGAGCCTCGCTCAAAGTAACCGGCGCGAATTTGCCGTCCTTTCTTTCAAGCCTGGGCATTTGCGAGGGCAACTCAATCAATAACGCCGGCGCTCTTATGTTCGCCGAGGATATAAACAGGTTTATCCCGCATAGCGAAACTATAATGGCGGCGTTCAAAGGCGTGGAAAAGGTGCATATTTACGACCGCAAGGATGCCCGAACAGACCTGTTGTCCCAGTTCAACGCGGCCATGGATTTTCTTAAAAAGCAGCTTAATGTCAGAAGTGAGATATACATTGACCGCCGTGAAATATATGAAATACCGCTTGACGCTCTACGGGAGGCCCTCATTAACGCCCTCGTCCACCGCGATTACAGTATGCGCGGCACAAGCATTTATGTGAATATTTTTGACGACAGGGTGGATATCTCGAACCCCGGCGGCCTGCTCCCGGGAGTGACAACGCGCAATTTCGGCAAAGAATCCGTAAGACGCAATCCGGTGATCGCGGATCTCTTCCACCGTATGGGCAAAGTCGAGCGCATGGGCACCGGCATCAAGCGCATGAAAGACCTTATGCGCGAAGCAGGGCTGAAAGAGCCGGAATTTACCTCCGATACCTTCTTCCACGCCGTTTTTTACAGGAATCCGGAATATTCGCTTAAACGTGCCGGGAAGAAAAAGGTAGGAGAAACTACCCAAGAAACTACCCAAGAAACTACCCAAGAAAAGATTTTCGCCTTATTGAAGGCACACCCTGCGATTACCCGGAGAGAATTAGCCGCGAAGATCGGCCTTAGCGAGGATGGTGTTAAGTATCATTTGAATAGGTTGAAGTTATCCGGGCGCATCAAACATGTGGGTCCTACAAAAGCGGGGCATTGGGAGGCGCCGAAGTGAGCGGTTCCTCGCCACTTTTTAGGAAGGTCTAACACTCACTGATTTGGTGTCCATATAGGTGTCCATCGGGTGTCCAAAACGGTCATATCCCATCATGCATCATCAGGGTTTTCTATTGGGACCGCCTAATTTTCATTGGGGAACGGATGGTTTCGCAGGCTAGGACTCTATCCGTTGAGATATGGGCGCCTCGTAGATGCGGTATTTTTTGTACAGCTTGCCGCCGATGGCTTCGTCGAATTTGTTGATCAGGTCGTTGTCTTCCAGGTTCCAGCCCAGTTCGCACCATTTGTAGCCGAGGCGGACGGCGGCTTTCTCGGTTTCGTGGTAAAGAACCGAGATTATCCCCGTGTTGCGGTACTCTTTCCTGACCCCGCCGATAAGCGCGCGTATGCCGTCTATCCTGTTACGGTAGTACAGGAACTTCAGGATCCCGATAGGCCCAAGCCTGCCGTTCAGCCTGGCCAGCACCTGGTTGATGTCGGGAACGGTGACCGAGACGCCCACCGGTTTATCGTTTATTTCCGCGAAAAGCACCAGTTCCGGCCTTACGAACTGTTTTAATTTCACCGCGGCCAGATCCATCTCCCGGGAAGTCATAGGCATGAATCCCCAGTTCTTTTCCCACGCCGCGTTATAAATGTCCTTAAGATAGCCGATATCCCTTGCGAAGTTCTTCATGTCAAGCGGGCGGATCTTGACGGCCGTATTCTTTTTTATCCTTTCAATTATCTTTTCCATCCGTTCCGGAACTCCGTCCTTGAGCGGTTTTATGAAAGCGTACAGATCCTTGGCTTTTTTAAAGCCGCAGGTTTCGGCCAGTTCCAGATAGTAAGGCGGGGTGTACGGCATCATGGCCGCTGGCGGCCTGTCAAACCCTTCCAGCAGGAACCCGCATTCGTCGTTCATGCTGGGATTTACCGGCCCGCGCATAACCGACATACCGGAGGCTATCAGGCTTTTTTTAGCTTCCCCGAACAAGGCGCCGGCCGCTTCGGGGTTGTTCCCGCACTCAAAAAAACCGAAAAATCCGGTTTTATCGCCGTGGAAAACATTATGGCTGTCGTCCACTATGGCGGCTATTCTGCCCACGGGCCTGCCGTCCTCGCGGGCAAGGAATAATTCCCTGCGCGCGTGTTCCCAGAAAGGGTTCTTTGCGGTGTCAAGGATCTCGGCAGCTTCGCTTAAGAGCGGTGGCACCCAGTTCGGGAGATCCTTGTACACCGCCCAGGGCAGTTTTAAAAAAATATCCAGGTCTTTTTTGGTTTTGACGGACGCTATTTCTATTTTCATCGGCTCCTCAATATATCACAATTTTATATTATAATAGCGTTACCGTGGAAGATATTACCGGAGGCCCGTTATGAAAGCGGTGGGAATCATCGGATTTAAAAACAGCGGCAAAACGCACCTGGTAAAGGCCCTGGCAGGCGCTTTAAGCGGGGAAGGTTACAGGGTCGGTATCGTTAAACACGCTCATGGTTCCCTTGATGTTATCGACAAAGACAGGGCGCTGTATGCCTGCTGCCGGGAATTGACAGTGGTTTCGGACAAAGAAACCGGTTCGCTGCGCAGTGGGGCGGAGGATCTGGACGATGTCATTTCCGGGATGAGCGCCGAGCTTGTGCTGGTGGAGGGTTTCAAGCGGGAGAAGACCCTGCCGAGGATCGTCTGCTATAAAGATCTTAAAGAAAAAAAACGGCTTACTACCGGGCTTGAGATAGGTTTTGTGAAGACCGGGAGGCTTACGGCCGGCGACGTGAAGAAACTGGCGGCGGCTGTCCGGCGGAAAGCGTTCAAACTGCCCGGGATAAATTGCGGAAAATGCGGTTTTAAAACCTGCTTCGGGCTGGCAAAAGAGATAGTAAAAGGAAAAAGAACGCGGCGGGACTGCGATTGCGCGCTTGCTCCGGCGCGGGTCAGGATCGCCGGCAGGCGCGTGGCGGTGAATTCGTTCGTGGGCAAGGCCCTGGCCAATGTCGTGAGGGGGTTTCTGCAAAGTCTTAAAGGCGGTCAAGCCTCCGGCAGGATAGAGATCGAGGTGGCCTGAAAAACGTCGTTAACCGCCGCGCCTGACCCATTACCCTTCATATTCCCAGCAGTTTGCGCCACCAGGCCCTGGCCGGTCCGGCCTCAGGCAGCTGTTCGAAGACCGGCGTGTCCAGCTGGCCGCGGTAGGCGGGGATGGTTACGCGGAAGGTGGAGCCGCGGCCGGGCTCGCTTTCTACCATTATCCTGCCGCCCTGCATTACGGTCATGGCTTTGGTGATGGCCAGCCCCAGGCCAGTTCCGCTCACTTTTTCCCCGGCGGCCACCTGCACAAATTTTTCAAAGATCTTCTCCTGGTCGGCTTTGTTTATGCCGGCGCCGGTGTCTTTTACCGAAAAAATGACGAAACTGGCGAGCGTATCGCGGCCGCTGTCCGCGCCGACCTCTATGGAGCCGCCCTGTGGGGTGAATTTAATGGCGTTGGAAATGAGATTGATCAGGATCTGCACGGTGCGCCGCTTGTCGGCGTAAACGCGGGGGACTTCCGGCCCGGTCGTTACGGTGAGGGCGAGGCCTTTGGAGCCGGCCCAGGCTTTCATCGCCTCGGCGGCTTCTTTCGCTATGTCCCCGGCCGGTACGTTTTCCGGGTGAAAAACCATTTTGCCCGACTGGAGTTTGGAGAAATCCAGGATGTCGGTGATGATGGAATTCAGGCGCTCCGAATTCCGTATGGCGGTGTTGAGTATGTTTCTGCCGTCGCCGCCGGCTCTGGCGTCCCGCGCCAGCAGTTCGAGCGCCGCTTTTATGGAGGTGAGGGGAGAGCGGAGTTCATGGGTCATGTTCGCTATGAAGTCCTGCTGGAGCTGTTCCATTTCCCGGAATTTAGTCTTGTCGGTGGGCACGGACACCGAACCCACGATCTTGCCCTCCTCGTTCTGGATGATGGCGGTGGATTTTTTTATGGCGGCGTTGAGGTCGTCCCTGCCTTTCTGTACCAGGTCTCTGGTTATGTCCGCGGTTCCGTCGCTTCTTATCTCTTTGGCGAGCGACAGCACCTGGTTCTCAAGATGCGCTACATCGAAGATCTTCTGGCCTGAAAGTTCGGTCAGGCCCCTGCCGGAGATGGCTTCGGCCTGGGGGTTCATCATCAGGATCTTGCCGTCTTTGTCCACCACCACCACGCCTTCGGCGAGGTTGGAAACCACGGCCTCGGTTCGCGCGATGTCGTTCTCCACTTTTTTCTTTTCCTGGCGGACTACCGTGAGGGCTTTGGAGATCTGGACTTCCATTTCGGCGCGGAACTTCCGCATCACGATCTCCGTTATGCGTTTCTGTTCCGCGGCGTCGGGGGTGACCTTGGCGACGATGGTGCCCATGGCGGTTTCCAGATCCTGGGGGGCCAGTTTTTCTTCCATCGGCTCGGCGGCGTCCGGGCCGGGGAACTGTCCGCCCCCCGTACCACCGCCGCCGGTTCCGGCGGAACCGTCCGCGGCTGAAACATTCGCGCCTGCGCCGGCCGGAGCCTCCCCGGCCGCTTTGGGCACTTTTGTGTAGACGGCCTGGCTCAGGCGGATCTTGTCCACGCCGTTCTGTTTCAGGTACTCGCGGCTGCCGCCCTTGAGGGCCTGCATCTGGCACAGTACGCGGAGATCATCCCTCGATACGCCGCTAAGGAAAGAGACGGTCTGCACCTGGAAGCGGGTGAACATATTCCTGAGAGAATTCGGAAGTTTATCGGCGGTTAAAAGCGGGAAGCCGTTCACTATAAGTTTATCGTTGTCCAGCGTAAGCGTGAACTCGCCTCCGGGAGAGGACTGGATGATGCCGGTCAGCAGAGAGATGGTTTCCTCAAGGACCTGGACTACCTGCGGGTGGTCGGGTTTGTAGAGGTTGAGCTGCACCAGCGCCCGGGTAAAGGCCCGGAGGAAGTTAAGCCACGCGGTTTTCACTTCTTTCTCGTCCGTCATAGTCTGTGGATCTTGCCGCTCTTGTCCCCTTTCGTGGCGTTGCGCGCGTCAAAGACGAGCCTGGAATTCTTTATGAGCGCCTTGTAGTCGATGCAGGAATGCGGCGTGATTATGATGACGCAGTCGTATTTTTTAAGGTTCTTCAGCGCGCCGGCGGCGCTCCTGTGGCATCGGCCTTCTATTTCTATCGCCGGCACATAAGGATCGTAAAACGAAACTTCGGCGCCGGTTTTCTTTAACAGGACAAAAACGTCCTTGGCCGGCGACTCCCGCGGATCTGAAATATCCGGCTTATAGGTCATGCCTATCATGAGCAGTTTAGCCTTTTTCATGGCGAGCCCCCGCGTATTCAGGAGCTCCGCTATCATGGAGACGGTGTGGTCCGGCATGCTGGAGTTGATGGCGCCGGCCAGTTCTATGAAGCGCGGCTCAAAATTGAGCGTTTTCATCTTCCAGGCCAGATAATGGGGATCCAGGGGGATGCAGTGCCCGCCTATGCCGGGGCCGGGGTAGAAAGGCATGAAACCGAAAGGCTTGGAAGCGGCCGCCGCTATGACCTCCCAGATGTTCAGGCCGAGCTTGCGGCACATCAGCGACATTTCGTTGACCATGGCTATATTGACGGCCCGGAAAGTGTTCTCAAGGAGTTTCACGAGTTCGGCGGTCTCGGTGTTGGAAACTTCCAGCACTTTGTCTATGACCCGCCCATAGAGGGACGCGGCCAGTTTCGTGCAGGCGGGAGTGACGCCCCCGACCACTTTAGGAGTATTCTTTACATTGTACCTGGGATTGCCGGGGTCTACGCGCTCGGGCGAGAATGCCAGGTGGAAATCCCTGCCGGCTTTCATGCCTGAAGCTTCCAGCATCGGTTTTACCAGCTCGCGGGTGGTGCCGGGGTAGGTGGTGCTTTCAAGTATGATGAGCTGGCCTTTCCGCAGCGTCTTCGCCACTTTCCCGGCGGCGTTCACGATATAGGAAACATCCGGATCCCTGCTCTTCCTTAACGGCGTGGGTACGCAGATTATGACGGCGTCCTGTTTTTTAAGCCGGGAAAAATCCGTGGTAGCTTTCAGTTTTCCGGATCTTGAAAATTCCCGCACTTCGGCCGAGGGCACGTCCGGAATATAAGAGGCGCCGTGGGCGATGTCTTTGACTTTCCCGGCGTCCACTTCGAAGCCGGTGGTCTCAAAGCCGCCGCGCGCGAATTCCACGGCCAGCGGCAGCCCGACGTAGCCCAGGCCGATGATCCCCACTTTCGCCTTTCTTTCGGCGATAAGCTTCTCAACAGTGGTCATAAATATTCCTTAGAACCCCCCGTCCCGGTGACAAGTAAAATTATACAAAAAAACCGTTTTTTCGCAACAATCGGCGAAAAAGAGCGGACGCCTGTGTCTTCCTTTACCCGTGGATATAATAATATAATTAACCTACTATGGAATGGCTTATACAATTTCCGGTGCTTCTGTTTTCCATCATCTGCCATGAGTTCGCCCATGGCGCCGCCGCTTACCGGAAAGGGGACGACACCGCCTATCTCTCCGGCCGCCTCACTTTTAACCCTTTGCCGCACATAGATCCCGTCGGTTCCATTCTCATCCCGATCGTCTGCGTGATGTCCCATTTCCCGGTCATCGGCTGGGCCAAGCCGGTGCCGGTCAACCCTTTGCGTATGCCCCGCCCGCGCCGTGATATGGCTATAGTAGCCATGAGCGGCCCGGCTTCCAACCTCGCCCTGGCTGTCCTGGCCCTTTTCGCTTATAAGATCGCCGCCATGGGTTTTCTGGGCTGGGACCTGACCCTGACGCTTTTAAAGGCGCTCAGTTTCGCGGTGATCATCAATCTGGCCCTGGCCATGTTCAACCTCGTTCCGATCTATCCGCTGGACGGCAGCCAGGTGGCCCTTGGTTTCCTGCCGGATAAATGGCTGGAAATATATGAAAAGCACCTTCCGTACGGTATGTATATAATATTGGGGCTTATGCTCACGGGCGTGATAAAATTCATAATATTGCCGCCTATGCTCCTGATCCTGGCGCTTCTTTCGAAGCTGGGGCTTTCCATTTATATCTGAATTTATGTCCGACGCCGACAACAAAACTGTGGTTTCCGGTATGCGCCCTACGGGCCGCCTGCACCTGGGCAATTACTGGGGAGCTTTAAAGAACTGGGTGGATTTGCAGGACAGATACCGGTGCTATTTCTTTGTCGCCGACTGGCACGCCCTCACCACCGGCCACGACAAGGCGGACAGCATCCCGGAAAATACCCGGCTGATGGTGCAGGACTGGCTGGCTGCCGGCCTCGACCCGGCCAAATGCGTCATTTTCCGGCAGTCCGATATCAAGGAGCACGCCGAACTTTACCTGCTGCTGGGCATGATAACGCCGGTAAGCTGGCTTTTGCGCAATCCCACTTTCAAGGAGCAGTTGCTCGAACTTCACAAACAGAAGTACAAGGGCCAGGAAGATAAAGTTAAGGCCGCTGAGGGCGCCAGCAAAAAACTGCTGGAGGCCCACGCCGGAGAGGACGGGGAACTGGCCACGCATTCGGAGATTTCCACCTACGGTTTCCTGGGTTACCCGGTACTCCAGGCCGCTGATATCCTGCTTTACAGGGCGGACTATGTGCCAATAGGCAAAGACCAGCTGCCGCATCTGGAACTTACGCGCGAGATAGCGCGCCGCTTTAATCACGTGTGCGGCTCGCCGCTCTTCAGGGAACCGGGAGCGCTTCTGACCGACGCTCCGTCCGTGCCCGGCATTGACGGGCGCAAGATGTCCAAATCCTACGGCAACAGCATAGAACTGGCCGAAGAGCCGAAGAGCCTGGACGCCAAGATTAAAAAGATGTACACCGATCCAGCGAAGCTCAAAGTGGATGATAAGGGCCACCCGGAGGGCTGCGTGGTTTTCGCTTTCCACAAACTTTATAACCCGGCCTGGGCCAAAAGGGAAGAGGAGTGTAAAGCCGGCGCTATCGGCTGCGGCGCCTGCAAGAAGCAGCTTTTTGAGCTGATGAATAAAGCCGTGGAAGAGTTCCGCGTCCGGCGCAAGGTTTACGAGAGCGACCCGGGCGGCGTGGACAGGATCCTGGAGGCCGGGAGCGCCAGGGCCAGGGTTATGGCGGCGGCCGTCATCAAGGAAGTTAATAAGACTGTGGGGATGAAATGAACGCTTTAGACGTGCATCTGGACGTGTTTGAAGGTCCCATGGATCTGCTGATGTACCTTATCCGGAAGAATAATCTGGATATCTATGATATTCCGATAGCGCAGATCACGCAGGAATATCTGGGCTATCTTGACGTGATGAAGAGCCTGAACCTGGAAGTGGCGGGCGAGTTTCTGGTCATGGCCTCCACCCTGATGCAGATAAAGGCCAAGATGCTTCTGCCCTCCAAAGCGGAACCTGGCGTGGACGGAGAGGGGCCGGATCCCCGCGGCAAACTTGTCACCATGCTGGAGGACTATCAGCGCTACAAGCAGGCGTCCAAAATAATGGAAACGCGCTTCGCCGGCTTCAAAGACGTGTTCTACCGCGGTTCCCCCGTTTTTTCCAACGACGAAAAATTCCTGGAGCTTGAGTTCTTTACGCTGCTTGAAGCGGTAAAGCGCGCGTTCGAACGGGTGGACGATTCCAAAGAAGTGCAGGCCGAAACGTTCCCTATAGAATCCAGGGTGGATAAGATCCTGGAGATGCTCAAGGCCCGGGAGTGGATCGTCCTGGACGAGGTGTTCGCGTCCGAGACCAGGCGGCTGGGCGTCATCGTGTGCTTCATGGCGCTGCTGGAGCTCATAAAGCAGCGGAAAATACTGGTGGCGCAGGATCAGGCTTACAGCGAAGTCCGCATCTACCGCGCGCCCGAGCCGGGTGAGCTGCCGATCGGGGGGCGACCGGAGTAAAAGTCGTAACCAGTACTGCATAGTAACCGGTTACCGGTTACTGAATACCGGACACCGCAGTAACAGAGGAAACTATGGAAGATCTGGAACTCAGAAAAGCGCTTGAAACTCTTTTTTTTATAACCGACCATCCTCTGCCGCCCGAGCGCGTAGCCCAGCTCTGCGAGATAAAGGATCTGGAGCGCGTGAAAAGCGCCATTGCCGGGCTGAAAGACCATCTCGACCAGAGTGGCAGCGCGCTGCAGTTGATGCAGATCGCGGGAGGCTGGCAGATGGCCACCCGGCCCGAGAACAGCCTGTGGGTCAGGAAGCTTTATCACAATAAAATGACGGTGCGCCTGTCGCAGGCGGCCATAGAAACGCTCTGCATCATCGCCTACCGCCAGCCCATCACGCGCGCCGAGGTAGAGAGCATACGCGGCGTGGAAGTTATAGGCCCGCTGGACACTTTAAGCGAGCGCAAGCTGATAACCGTGGTCGGCCGCCGCGAAACCGTCGGACGCCCGATACTTTACGGCACGACCGGAGAATTCCTGCGGCAGTTCGGCCTCAACTCCCTGGACGACCTGCCCAAACTGGAGAATATTCCCGTGGACAGCCCGGCCCAGCCGCTCGTCCCTCAGCCCGAGCCGGCCCAGCCCGCATTGTTCGAGGAAGCCGTGCCGCCGGGCGAAGAGCATACGCCCTCCGCTCCGTCGGAACAGTCCGCTCCGGCTGCCGATGAAATCCCGGCTGAGCCGGTCGCCGACGAACCCGGCGAAAAACCACTGTAGTTTTTTTACGCGGTCGGTGGTTCTTTTCCGACCACTGACCACTACCCGCTGACCACTGCTTTGTTATGCCTGAAATCAGAAAAGATCCCGTTTTCGGCCGCTGGGTCATAATAGCGTCCGGGCGGCGGCTGCGCCCAAATGAATTTAGAGGCGTGTCCGCTCCGGAGAACCCCCGCAATTGCCCTTTTTGCCCCGGCCACGAGGAAGAAACGCCGCCGTCCGTTTATACCCTGTACGGAAAAGGCGCAAAGGGGCAGGGGCTCAATGCCTGTGCGGGCGATCAGACGGGCAAAAAACAGGACTGGCGGCTGCGCGTGGTCCTTAATAAATATCCCGCCCTGGTTTCCGGGGGCAGCGCGGCGCGCGCGGCCGACGGCATATATGAACGCATGGAGGGGATCGGGATCCATGAGGTGGTGATAGAAACCCCCGATCATAACCGGCAGCTGGAAGATATGTCCGTTCCGGAGATAGCCGATATTTTCAGGACTTTCATCCTGCGCGTGAACGAACTGAAGAAAGATCCGCGGATAAAATACGTGATGATCTTCAAGAATTTCGGGCGCAACGCCGGCGCGAGCCTGGCGCACCCGCACTCCCAGATTGTCGCCATGCCGATGACGCCGATACGCGTGGCGCAGGAGATAGCCGGCGCGAAAAAATACCGCGAAGACCGCGGCGTCTGCGTGTTCTGCGATATCCTGCGGCAGGAAACCCGATATAAAAAACGCGTGGTGGGGGAGACCGGCAATTTTCTGGCCGTAACGCCCTATGCCAGCCGCTTCACTTTCGAGACCTGGATAATTCCAAAAAAACATCAGAGCCATTTCGAACGGATGGCGCCCGGCCTGGCGGCGGATCTGGCCGGGATAGTGAAGAACACGGTGGGCAAGCTCCGCGCGTCGGTGGAGGAACTTTCCTATAATCTTATAGTGCATACCATGCCGCTGCGGGATCGAGCCGCCGGGCATTATCACTGGCACATAGAGATCATGCCGAAACTGAGCCGGGCGGCCGGTTTCGAATGGGGCACCGGCTTTTACATAAATACCGTCTCCCCTGAAGACGCGGCGGAGATGATGAATAAAGGAAAGAAATACAAAGTGTGATTTTAAGCCGGCGCCTTAAAATCACCGGTAATCAGTAACCAGTAGCCGGTACTATAAGGAAGTACCTATTGTCGTGGCCGGTTACCGAATACTGGATACCGGATACTGAAAATATCAATTCATTCGAAGTAGTTTTGTAAGGAGATCCTATGAAGATTTTAGTTGCCGCTAGCGAAGCTTTTCCTTTCTGCAAGACCGGCGGTCTTGGCGACGTGGTCGGGGCCCTGGCGCAGGTGTTCTCCCGCGCGGAAGACACCGAGGTCGTCCTGCTCATGCCCCGTTATCGCAACATCGGCGGCGGCGCTTTCTCGCTCAAGGCCGTGGGCGGCAGTTTTCTTATCCCGGTAGGGGGCCGCGTGGAAACCGCCGCCATGTCGCACGTGCAGTGGGGCAGGGTATCGGTCTATTTTATAGAAAATTCCAAATATTTCGACCGGCCCGGCATTTACCGCGCCAATTTCGGCGATTACGAGGACAACGACGAACGGTTTATTTTCTTTTCCCGGGCCGTGCTGGAGGGGGCGAAGTTCATCGGTTTCAAACCGGACGTTATTCATTGCCACGACTGGCAGACCGGCCTGGTCAGCGCCTATCTGAAAACTCTTTACCGCATAGACTCATTCTTCTCCAAGACAGCGACCGTCTTCACCATCAATAATATCGCTTACCAGGGGATGTTCCCCAAGGAAACCCTGCTGAAAGCCGGTTTTTCGTGGCCGGACTTCACCCCGGACAAGCTGGAATTTTACGGCGGGCTGAATTATATGAAAGCGGGCATCATGCTGTCCGATCTCGTTACCACGGTCAGCCCCACTTACGCGAGCGAGATCCAGTTCAGGCCGGAATTCGGCAAGGGCCTGGAGGGGGTGCTCCGCCACAGGACCGCGGATCTCTTCGGCATTCTCAACGGCATAGACGAGGAGATCTGGGATCCGTCCACCGATACTTTCATAGAACGGGGCTACGACGTAAAGAGTTTCACGCGCGGGAAAGCGGCCTGCAAGAAGGCGCTCCAGCACGAATGCGGACTGGAAGAGTCAAAGGATAAGATCCTGGCCGGCGTGGTTTCCCGGCTGGATCATCAGAAAGGGCTGGATATACTTTTTCAGACGATCCCGGGGTTCATGGACAAGATGCAGTTTGTGGCGCTGGGCGTGGGCGACCCGGCCCTTACCGCGGCTTTCGCGGAGCTGGCCAAAGCGCATCCCAAACAGGTTTTCTTCAAGGCCGGTTTCGACGAGGGGTTCGCGCACAAGATCTACGCGGCTTCCGACATTTTCCCCATGCCGTCCCGCTTCGAGCCGTGCGGATTATCCCAGATGATAGCCATGCGCTACGGCTCGCTGCCGGTGGTGACGCGCACTGGAGGCCTGAAAGACACCGTTACCTATACCAGCGAGCCCAAAGATTCCAACGGTTTCGCCATAGATCTCGCCGACGCGGACCAGCTCCGGGCCATACTCGGCCATGCCGTCTCACTGTTCGCCTGGAAAGAGAACTGGAACACCATGGTCCGCAACGCTATGAAAGGCGACTATTCCTGGACCAAATCTTCCGCGGACTATCTGCGCCTCTTCAACATCGCCCGCCAGAAAAAACAGCTCTGACTGCCATTGACAACGGCAGGGCTGTACCTTATACTATGAACGTGACAGGGGCCGCGTATATTTATGAATAAAAAATTGATCTTAACGCTTTCATTGGTTTTTGCCGCCTCCGGCGCGCACTCCGCCGGGGGGAAGATCCCGTGGGGGGAACCCGGATACGCGGTTGAATTCAGATATCTGGAGGAAATGTTTCCGGGCGAGGAGAAAGCCTGGAGAGAACTTGAGGGCGGTGAGCAGGAGGACAGGCTGTCCTCGGTCCGGGAGGCCGCTCACGAGCGTTCCCGCCAGGTCGGGTACCGTTACTATGAGATGGTCAACAAATGGGATCTCGCCAAACTTAAGGAGTGCGGACAGGGCGATGCCTCCGGGGATATAAGGGCGTTCCAGATCTGGCAGGGAAAAGACAGGGCGTTGTGGTTCAGGCAAAAACTGGACGCCGTGCGCGGCGCCGCGCAGAAAACTCAGACGCGGAGCCTGACGGCCGAAGAGGGCGCCGCCCTGGAACCCTACCTTCAGCCCGGCGCGATAAGCGCCTTGAGGCACGCCAGGCTTTACGAGGAGAGCCTCCCAAAAGGGCCGCCCCGCGATTATATGGAGACCGCGCGTTCGGCTACGGGACTTCGCTACATTGCCACGAGCTCCCCGGGCCGCGCGGAGCAGAAGGATCTTTCCAGATTTTACGACGGTAGTAAAGCGGCGGGTTCCACGGACGGACAAAATGGCGCGTCCTATGCCGGCATAAGCGGGTTCCGGCCCCTTGTCGCCGCTCCGCGGAGCACGTCCGCCAGTACCGTGAGACATTCGGCCCCGGAAAGTTTACCAGGTATGCCAGGCGGCGCGGATAAAAGAGTCGGGCCGGATAAAAAGCCCGCTGTTGCCGCCGCGAAACGCGCGGATGGACGCGGCCTTACCCCCGACATGGTCGCCGCCGCGCGTAAAATATACGGCGACAAGATAGATTACTCCAAAGTGGAGATAATCACGGGGAAAGACATGGGCTTATGGGGGAAACTTCTAACCTCCGGGGGGTTCAATGTCACCTGGGGTAACACCATTTATTTAGCGAATGATGAAAACGGAAATCCTGTTCATAATTTTGCGAAGGCGCCGGATATCCTTATCCACGAGATGTGCCATGTATACCAGTACCAGAAAGACGGCTGGGGCTACGCCACCGGGGCCGTCAGGGAGCATCTTGCCGAGGGGAACGCTTACAGCTACCAGATCTGGCCCGGAAAAGAATTCGGCGAGTACGGCGTTGAACAGCAGGCCCGTATAATTCAGGAATATTACGCCGGTGCTATCGCTCCCTCGGTGAGGCCGGAAGTAGAGAGGATGCTCCGCAAAGAGGGTTTGCTATACGCATAGCGGTGGATTTCGGCTCATCCGGTGACATGAGGCTGATTGGATCAAATCAATATCATGCCGCCGGTTTCTTTTTGTTGAACCATTCCTGGAGATCGTCGAAGAGGGTGTAGGTGACGGGGGTCATCAGCAGGGTGATCAGAAGCGAGAGCGACTGCCCGCCGATGATGACCCAGGCCATGGCGCGCCTGGAGCCTGAGCCCGCGCCCGTGCCCAGGGCCGTCGGGATCATGCTCGCCACCAGGGTCAGCGTGGTCATAAGAATGGGGCGCAGCCGGGTCTTGTTGGCCTCTATGGAGGCCTGGTGGCGCGGCATGCCTTTCGCCCGCAGGGTATTGGTGTAATCCACCTGCAGAATAGCGTTCTTTTTGACGATGCCGAACAGCATGAAGATGCCCATAATGCTGAACAGCGTCATGCTCTGCCCGGTTAGGAACAGCGAGATCACGGCGAAAGGCAGCGTCAGCGGCAGGGCTATGATGATCGAGATCGGGTAGACGAAGCTTTCGAACTGGCTCGCGAGCACGATGTAAATGAAGATGAAGGACATCATGAAAGCCAGGACGAATCCCATCAGCATACGCCCGAGCTCTTTGGCGCGGCCGGTGGCGCCGGCGGTGTATTCAGGGGGGGCTTTGAGCTTTTTGAAAGCCGCGTCGGCTTCCTTTATCAACTGGCCGAGCGGCATGCCGTTGGTGTTGGCCTCCACTGTTATCTTGCGCTGACGGTTAAAGCGCTCTATCTGTGTGGGGCCCAGCCCTTCCACCACTTTGGCCACGCTGTCCAGCCGCACCATCCTGCCGCCGGTGGCCGGCACCACCATGGCTTCTATTACTTCTTTCCGGTTCCGGAAATTTTTGTCGGCCCTTACGCGGACCTGGTAGAGGTCGTCGGCGTCCTTAAACTTGGTTATGTCCTCCTCGCCGCCTACGAGGGTGCGCAGGGAGAAAGCTATGTCCTCGATCTTTACTCCCAGGTCATGCGCCCGGTCGCGGTCTATCTCCACCCTGTATTCCGGCTTGGCGTAGGAAAAGCTGAGGTCAACGTCCACCACGCCTTTGAGGGTTTTCAGGCGGTCGGTCACGGCCGCCGCGTAGGACTGCAGCTTGTCCAGTTCCGGGCCGGAAACGATATACTCCAGTTCTTTTTCACCGCCGCCGCCGAAGCCGCCTATGGGCGCCACGGCTATGCGCAGGCTCGTGTACTTCGACATCATGGCGCGAGAGGTTTCGATGATCTTGTTGAGCGGCGGGCGCTTTGACAGTTCCACCAGCTCCACCAGCACGTAGCCTTCATTGGAGGCGGAGGAGCCAAAATGAGCGCCCGTGCCGGTGCCTATCGACGACAGGGTGTTGGTCACATAAGGTATTGTTTTTGTCTCGGTTTCCACCTGCGCGAACAATTGTTTCATTACGTCCAGGCTGGTGCCTTCCGGCGCTTTTATCGTTATCTGGTACTGCCCGGTATCGTCCTGCGGCATGAAGTCCTTGCCGATGAACATGAACAGCGGGATCATGGACAGCATTATGCCTATGGAGCCGATGACCATGAGTTTACGGCGGGCCAGCGCCCATTCGAGCATTATTATGTAGCGCCCCGCCAGGTAGTCGTTTATGCGGTCGGTGAACTTCTGCAGTTTGTTCTTTTCGCTGTTCTTGACCTTAAGGAAGAGCGAGCAGAGCATAGGCGTCAGAGTCAGCGCCACAAAAGTGCTTATGGCGATGGCGAAGGCTATGGTAAGGCCGTAGCTCTTCACAAAGCGCCCCACTATGCCGCCCATGTACGCCAGCGGCACGAAGATGACCATGAGCGACAGAGACATCGCGATGACCGCGAAGCCTATTTCCTCCGCGCCTTCCAGCGCCGCTTTCATAGGGGAGATCTTGTGCTCTTCCATGTGGCGGTAGATATTTTCCAGCATGACGATGGCGTCGTCTATGACCAGGCCGACGGCTATGGTCAGGCCCAGCAGCGTCATATTGTTGAGCGTGAAGCCGGCGTTGTCCATGAAGATGAACGTGGCGATCAGCGAGGCCGGTATGGCCAGGGCCGAAATTATAGTGGAGCGGAAGTCGCCTATAAAAAGCAGCACCATCAGGCCGGCGAGAATGGCGCCGAGCATGAGGTGTTCCTTTACCGTGTCCACCGAACTTTGTATGAATTCCGACTGGTCGCCGACGATCTTTGTCTCTATGCCGGGAGGGATTATCGAGCGTATATTCTGGATCCTTTCCCGTATGTTCTTCACCACTTCCACGGTGTTGGTGCCGGATTGTTTTTTTACCACCAGGGTGACGGCGGGTTTGCCGTTCAGGTAGGAGGCGGTGCGCATATACTCGCCGGTGTCCTCCACGCGGGCCACGTCCGAGACGCGTATGGGAGTGCCGTTGACGTTGGCTATAACTATCGAATTAAAATCCTTAACGTCCTTGATGCGGCCCAGCGTCCGCAGCACGAATTCCCTGTCCGGAGTCTCCACCTTGCCGCCGGGGATCTCTATGTTCTGCTGGGTTATGGCATCCTTGAGCTGTTTGGTGGAAAGGTTCAGCGAGGCCATCTTCAGCGGGTTCACCACGATGTGGATCTCTCGCTCCCGGCCGCCGATCACATCCACCGAGCCCACGCCGCTGACCGTCTCGATATTCTCCTTTATCTTTTTTCTGGCGAAGCGGGTCAGCTCCACCAGGTCGCGGTCCCCGGAGACCACGATGTTCACCACGGCTATGGCGCCGATGTCGAACTTGGAGACCACCGGCTGGTCGGTGCCCTGCGGCAACTGGGCCAGCACCGCGTTTATTTTATCGCGCACTTCCTGGGCGGCCACGTCGCCGTTCTTTTCCAGCACGAACTTTATCAGCACTATTGACAGGCCTTCGTAGCTGGTGGAGGTCAGGTCTTCTATGCCGGAAATGGTGTTTACGGATTCTTCTATCGGTTTTGTGATGGAGGATTCTATCTCCTCCGGGCCGGCCCCGCGCAGCGTGGTCTGCACCACCACGAAAGGAAACTCCACGTTGGGGAACAGATCCACGCCGAGGCGGAAATAGGAGAATGTCCCCAGCACCACCAGGGCCGTTATAGACATAGTGGTGAGGATGGGGCGTTTAACCGCAAGTTCGGTGATCTTCATCCGTTTATTCCTGCACTTTTATCTTGCTTCCGTCTTTCAGCCCGTACAGGCCGAAAGTTATGAGTTCGTCCCCGGCTTTGAGGCCGGAGACTATCTGTATAAAATCGTCGTTTCCGATGCCGGTTTTGACATCGCGGCGCACCGCGGTTCCGTTAACCGGCACAAAGACGTATGACCTGCCGTTTTCATTGAGCACCGCCGCGGAAGGCGCAGCCACCGCGCCGGCTTTGGCGCCCACCACCAGGCGGATCTCGGAGAACATGCCGGATTTCAGGCGGCCGTCGGAGTTGCTGGCAAGCAGTTCCACCACGGCGCTCCTCGTCCTGGTGTCCACCACGGGGCTCACGCGGTAAACCTTGCCGCGGAAGAGCGTGTCGGGGAAGGCGTCCACCTTGATATAGGCCTCCTGGCCGGGAAAAACCCTGCCCATATAGCGTTCCGGCACGTCCACCACCACGCGCACCGTGCCCTGGCTGACCACCAGCGCTATCGGGGTGGCCGGCGTGACGTTGGCCCCGGAATCCTGGTAAACGCGGCCTATGACGCCGGTAAGCGTGGAGGGAACGGGGGCCGGTTCATAGACCACGCCGGGCTCGTCGCGTTCGATCAGGGCCACCGGCTGATCTTTTTTTACCGGGTCTCCCTCGGTCAGCAGGTTCCTTAAAAGTTTTCCGGAAACCCTGGGATAAAGCGTGGCTTCATCCATGGCTTTTACCGACCCCACCAGGATCAGGTAGTCCTCGATATTCTTTATCCGGGCTCGTTCGGTTCTGACCAGAAAACGATCCTTCTCCAGGTTATTGAAAGTTTCCAGGTCTTTGTTCCTACAGCCCGCGGTAAACATAAGCGAACAGCAGACAGCGAACAGCGAATAGCGAATAACGGATAGCTTTATTGTTCTCATAAATTTATAACTCAACTTTTCTTTTTCATCCCTCATCCTTCATCCCTCATCCTTTCTTTATCATTCCCCGATGGTCCACCTCAGTTCCGTATCGGCCGAGAAAGTGTCGTGCAGTGCCTGGATGTACAGGGTCTGGGATCTGTTCAGCGCGAGCGAAGCGTCGTTGAGCTCCAATTGGCTGGCGAGGCCGTTCTTGAACCTTACCTCGGTGGCCGCCAGGGCTTTGCGCGCGGTTTCCACGGCGGTGCCCTGGGAGCCGAGCCTCTCCGAGGCTTCTTTCAGGCTGAGCCAGGCTTTTTTCACTTCTATTTTTATCCTGCGTTCCAGTTCTCTGAGATCGGTTTCGGCGATGTCGGCCCGCAGGCGGGCCTGTCTTATTTTTGAGGCCGTAGAACCTCCGGAAAAAAGGGGGAGAGACAGCCGCAAACCGGCCGTGGCGCTCCAACTCTGCGCCTCGGAACCGGGGAAGCCGGAGTCGGCCTGTCCCTGGAACTGTCTTGAGGCGAACGCGCTTAAATAAGGGTAGTGGCCCGCTTTTTCCACGGTTATATTCTCGCGGAAGAGATCCCGCTGGAGCCGGGTGTTTTTGTACTCAGGCCGGCCCAGGAGGGCGGCCTTGTAAAGTTCTTCCATGCCGCCGGCTCCGTCTCCGGGCCGCAGCAGCGAGTCTGTGAGGCGTGCCTCCGTTTCCGGCCCCAGGCTGAGCGGGGTGCCGGGTTTAAGGCTCTGGGTCAGCCGTATCTCCGTTTCCGGATCAAGTCCCAGAAGATTCTTCAGCTCTATGAGGCCTTCTTCGTAAAGGTTCAGGGCCTGGGTAAGCGCCGGTTCGGTGTTGGAAACTTCCACTTTCTGCCTGAGCACCGCCAGGTCGCTGGCGACGCCTTGTTTGTACTGGGCCTCGATGGTCGCCAGGTGCTGGGCCGCGAGGTCTAGCGCTTCGCGCTGGATCCCGGCGAGGGCGCTGGAAAGCAGAACCGCGTAATAGGTCTGTTTAACGGACTTGGCGACGGCGTTCCTGGCGGTTTTGAGCTGTTCGTCGCTGGCGGCGGAGTAGATGTTGGCTATGCTGATGCCGGCGCGCACTTTGCCCCCGGACCAGAGCACCTGGTTGAGATCCAGCGAGGCGGTATAAGCGTTGTTCAGCCCCGATTTTATTTTGTTTCCGCCGAGAAAAAAAGAAGGGCTCTTTATGTTCCTGGTGTAAAGGCCGGAGGCGCTTAACTGCGGGAAAACGGTTCCCCAGTATTCCCGGACCCTTTCCTTATATATACCGCGGTTTTCACCGGCGTTGATCACGGCGGCGTTGTGTTCCAGGGCGATCCCGACGGCGCCGGAGAGGGTGAGCTCAAGAACCTCGGCCCGCGCCCCGGAAGCAAGGCATAAAGGCGCTAAAACGCAAAAACACAGCAGGGCAGGCAGACTTTTTTGTTTTTCGGTTCGCATTTTCATGTCGTTTTGCCGCTCCGGGCGCCGGCGCAGATCAGGCGGGCCAGGCGCCCGGGCAGGGTTTTCTCCAGGCAGGCGGCCCCGTGTTCCCTGGCCTCGATCATAAAATAGCTTATTACGGCGCTTATCATATGTATCATGTTCTCGGCGCCCCGGCCCGGCAGATTTTCCTTTTCCAGCATCAGGCGCAGTTCGCGGCGGTTGCGGGCTTTGAGTTCCCTGGCCAGGCCGCTGAGCGCCCCGGTTTCCGGCGCGGCCATTATTTTCAGCGCGCACTTGGGCATATCGGGGTAGCGTTTTATGAAATCCAGGTGGTTGGCGAAGATTCGCGTCAGTTTTTGTTCCAGCGTGAGGCCGGGTTTGTTTATCTCAAAGCGAAGCTCCTGGAAATGTTTGGTGCCCTCCACGAACGACGCCCGGATAAGTTCGTTCTTGTTTTTGAAGTAATAATAGAGAACCGGCTTGGTTATCCTGAGCCGCGCGGAGATCTCGCGCATGGACACGGCATCCGGGCCTTTTTCGGCCATCAGGGCCAAAGCCGTTTCGAGAATGCGCCGCCGGGTCTTGTCGCCTTTAGGCGTTTTTTCTTTCATTGAGAAACCGTTCCCCTGAAAAACTTACTTACCGGTAAATAAATTATATCAGAGTCCGCCCCCGGTGTCAAGACTCTGATGGGTCTTTCGGCCTATTCCGGCGTAGGTCTATTTACTTTGTTCCCGTAGGCCTAAAGTGCCTTGTGATGATCTGCGATCAAAGCTACAATTAAAAACACCTTGTAATCCTTTGAAGAGGCGAAGGAGCATCCACCCCCGGGCCTGTGAATCCGGGGTAACCAGGGGGAACGGCGATGGAGGCTTTGCGCCCGTTTCCCAATTTTGCGTTGCGCGATTCAAAGGATGATAAAAACGACAAAATATATTTTTTTACTTGCCGCGGCGATCCTCGCCTCCGGTTCCGTAAATCTTACCGCGGCTGCTCCGGAAAGGGCCGCCGATTTGCGGCCGGTTACGGTTCACCCGGATTTTCCGGGGCTGCCTCCGTCACCCGATGCCAGCCCTTTCACCGACCCGGATTTCCAGGATTACGTGGAAACGGCCTACGGCTATCGTAATCCCAGAACCGCGGCCAGACTTAACGGCGGTTTTCGCGACGCCCTGACCTCCCTGTCGCTCACTACCCTGATGGCGGACCGGTTGCCGGCGGTCCGCATACTGGAAGACACGGGACGCAAGACACAGGATACAAGTCGCAGAGTACAAGTCACAAGCCACAAGTCACAGGACACAAGTTCACAAAGCGCCGCGGGGCCGGGCCGGTATTACAAGGTCACTTTCGCGAACGAGGTCGGGCCGATCTCCTCCTATGTCAATCCGCTTGACCGGAGCGCTCTTTCCGGTTTTAAAGCGGGGGATTATGTTTTTTTGACGGTGCTCCCCAAGACGGGGGATCATTCCGCGGTCATAAAATCCCTTTCCGGTTCCGGTTTCAGGTTCGCCGGAGAGAAAACCTACTTTACCGCCGTAGGTAAAAGGACATTTCTGCTCGGCTGGGCGCCCTATTCAAGGCTTGACGGCATCTGCAGGGATCCGCTGGTGAGGCGCGTGGCCATAGAGAAGAAAACTTCAGGCATACCGTTCAGGACGCGGATCCGTTTCACCTTGCGCGCCCCGGGCGGCGCCCGTTCCGGCATTTTTGTGGCCGATTACGTCCGCCGGCTGGGCTCCGAAGCCGGTTTCGCTTCCGAGAACGTCTTCCGGCTGCCCAATAATTCGGTTGACGCCAAGTTCACGGCTTTTGAGATCACCGGCAGTCTCCCGGTAGATATGGTGGGCGAGATTTCGCGTTCGCCTTTCGTGGCGGCCGTAGAGTTCAAGGATAAGTCGCTTTAGATTCCCGCCTCCCAAATCCGATAAGCGATAATTTCGCCGACACGTCCGCGTCCGCAATGTTCTTCTCATCAATGAGGCAGGCCTGTTATCGGCTTTGGGTTAACGAACCGCAGGGTAGTAAAACGGGGGCCTGCGACTCACCCCTTAGTAAAATTTACGCAATTGATGGTCACTCGGCATTCCAAAATCTGAAAATACAATATATTGACCCCGCCCAAATTACTACTTGAATTACCCACCCGGCACCGGTATCCGGTACCCGAATTCCGCGGCGCCTCTTGGAATCATCATCTCTTCATTGATAGTCATCTATTTGGACGCCTCGCGGGTAAAACAGAGGTGTGTTTTTCAGGCTATATCAGGAGGATGGCGGCGGGGTATAGTTGGAGGGGTGACAGCCATGGGTCGGATCGGGCCGGAGGGGAACCGGCGCGAAGTCGCCGGGCCCCGCAGGCCCGATGGGCCCCATGGCTGGCAGGCCCCCGAACTCGCAGCCCGCCGCCATTTTTCCATTTTTCACCCATTGGGTGAAATCTTGTCATCAATGACGTAGGCTAGTTAGCGGAGAATTAAGACCGCGACAAGACCGCTTCGCGGTCATTGAAAACCTCCTTTAGAATTGCTAGATTTACTCCTGTCATGTTCAATCTTCCGCTGATAACACTTTTGACTCTTTCCCTGCCATCTCCCGCCGCCGCGGAAGAAAATCTTTTAAAACCCCTGGGCGAAGCTTTCTCCGCCTGGGCCGACGGCCGGCCTGAAGACGCCGCCGGCTCGCTGGAATACGTGGCTTTCCGCTCCTCCGATACCGTCCTCACCCTTTCCGCTATAAAAGAGATCTCGGTTCTGCTGGCGGAACTGGGAAGGAACCAGGAGGCCCTCGCCTATCTCGCCAAGGGCGAGATCCTCGCTCCGGAAGATCCTTACCTGGCTTTCGAAAAGGGCTGGAACCTTTTAAGCGCGGAAAACTATCCGGAGGCCCGCTCCGCCTTTGAAAAGACCATAACGATGACCGGCGAAGCCGATATCGTGCAGCAGGCGCGTTTTGGACTGGCCCTGACGGAGGCGCATCTCGGCGGGCCTCTTGAAGCCGCCTCGGTACTGCAGACCGTGTATCAGAAGTATCCTTATCTGCTGTCTCCAGCCGCAGGGGTGATAAGCGCGCAATATGAAGCGCTTAAAAAACGCCAGCATGCCGTTACTTTCCTGGAAGAGGCGCTTGCCTACGATCCCCGCAACATCCAGGCGGAGATAGACCTCGCCAGGCTGTACGATAAATCCGGCTATTACCTCCAGGCCTGGCAAACTTACTATAACCTTTCGGAGCTGGATCCCGGAGACGAATACTCCGCGGACAAGACCTCCAAACTGGCCAAATATATAAAAGGAAAGCTGGACAACCTTCTCTACTGGACCCGCATGGCCTGGCCCGTGCACCTCAAACCGGTGAACCGCGGAGACGGGAACCTCCTCCGCGTGGGGCTCTTCTCGGACGCCAAGGGCGAACCGGCCCCGCTTACCGGATTCAGTTTCATCGTCAACACCACGTTCGTCATAACGGACTCCCGCCTCGGCGCCGTAGGCGAGGGTAAAGCCAATATGCAGTGGAGCGTGAAATACAATCCCCTTAACAGGATCTACGAACTAAGGGACAACATGGGCTCCGTGATACATTCCACCCGCAACTCTTTCCGCCTGACGCCCAGGATAAAAGGAGGCGTCATCCTTATTAAAAGCCCCGAACCCGTGCCGCAAAGGGGGATCAACCGCGGCGACCGGGAAACGGCCGGCGAGCTTAATCTTCTCGCCCGGCCCGGCGGCTTTATCGCGGTAAATACGACCCCTCTGGAAACCATTGTGCCCGCCATCGTTTCAAGCCTGGCGGTGGGGAGAAAACAGCCGGAAGAGCTTAAAGCGCTGGCGGTCGTTATCCGCTCGAAGCTTGTCAGCCTTAAGAACGCCAAAAACCATGCCGGCCGCGACTATGATATCTGCGACTCGCCCCACTGCCTGGCTTTCCCCGGCCTCCAGGCGGAAAACGAAACCGCGCTTAAGGCCGTCGAGACGACCAGAGACGAAGTCCTCTCCAAAGACGGCGCGCCCGTGGCTGTCGATTTCCATACCGCCTGCGGCGGATTTACGGAATCGGAAGTCAACGACAATGGCCGCGTCATGGGCCGCATGACCCCTTTCAGCCTTTATTACCTCACGCTAAAAGCCCCTCCCGACAATCTTCTGTGCCTGGCCGATGACAGAACCGCGGCGTCCGACGTTTCCTGGACCCTGATGCTGGAACCCGGATGGATAGAGAACCGCGTCAACCGCCTGGCAAAGGTCGGCCGCATCAGATCCATGTACGTCCTGAAGCGGCGCCCCGGCGGCAGGGCGCTCACCCTGCGCGTTGAGGGCACAGCCGGCAGCCTGGTACTGGAAGGTTTTGAAGCCATCTCGCGGGCGCTGGCCGCCGGGATGCTGCGCTCGTCCCTGTTCACCATGAGGCCCGTCTTCGAGGGGAAGTACCCGAAATACTTTCTCCTGCGCGGCATCGGCACCGGCGACGGGCGCGGTTACTGCGTGCTGGGAGGGCATGGTATGGCGAAGAATTACGGCAGCGGCTACCTGGAAATTCTGCGCCACTATTTCCCCGGATATAAGGTAAAGAAGCTTCCTAACAAATAGCGGTCAGCGGCCGGTGGCTGGATCCATAATGCCTGTTAAAGTCCTGCATATAATCACCAAACTTGAATTCGGCGGCGCCCAGCGCAACACGATCTATACCGCGGCGCATCTCGATAAAAAACTCTTCGACGCTAAATTGATCGCGGGACCCGGCGGCGCGCTGGACGGGGAAGTTCCGCCGGGTTCCATCGCCTATGTTTCCCGCCTGATCCGCCGGATAAGCCCCGTGGACGATTTTCTGGCAGTACTGGAACTCCGGAACGTAATCCGGAACGAGGCCCCCCTGATCGTGCACACGCATTCCTCCAAAGCGGGCATACTCGGCCGGCTGGCGGCGCGTCTGGCCGGAGTGCCGGTCATCATCCACACTTTTCACGGCTTCGGTTTTCATGAACGCCAGCACCCGCTGCTGAAACGCTTCTTCATCCTGCTGGAAAAACTGTGTTCGTTATTTTCCGACGCCCTGGTCTTCGTTTCAAACGCGAACATGAATTACGCCCGCGACTACGGCCTCTGCGAACAAGGCGAATGCGTGCTTATACGCAGCGGGATCCGCCTCGGGGACTACCCGGCCCGCTCCGACCGCGCCGCCAAACGCCGCGAATTGGGAGTGCCGGAAGACGCCGTGCTTATAGTCAGCCTCGGCAATCTTAAACCGCAGAAAAACCCCGGCGACTTTATCGCCGCCGCCAGGCGCCTGTCCGGCGCGCACCCGAACGCGGTATTCATGCTGGTCGGAGGGGGAGAAAACCTGGAAGCCGCGCGCCTCCAGGCCGCGGAGGCCGGCCTTGCGCGGCGCCTGCTTTTCCCGGGCTGGCGCATGGACTCGGCGGAGATCCTGGCCGCCGCCGACATCTTCGCGCTTACCTCGCTCTGGGAAGGCCTGCCCAGGAGCCTGGTGGAAGCCGTCAGAACCGGCCTGCCCTCCGTCTGCTACAAAACCGACGGCGTCGCGGATCTCCTTTACGATGGGGCCAACGGTTACGCGGTGGCGCCGGGCGATCTTGACGCTTTCTGCCTGCGGCTGAAAGAACTGATAGAGCAACCCGCCTTACGCGCGGAAATGTCCGCCAGGGCCGCCGGCACGGATCTCGCTGAATTTGACATCGACTACATGGTCCGGCAGCAGGAGGCTTTGTACCTGAAGCTTCTGAAGAAAAAGCGGATTGATTAAAGCGGACGATTAATGATATCGTATACCACTTTATGGAGAAAGACAGCGGACTTATATTCAGCGCCGGGGAGATCAGGGAAAAGGGCGGCTTAACGGTCAGCAGGAAGCTCGATCCCGGACTTTTTGCCGGCGTGCTGGAGGCGCCGGCCGAAGTCGCAAAAGCGTCCGCGGATCTTGTTTTCTCCGTCGGCGGCGGCTCTATTCTGCTTGATGGCGCGGTGCGGGCCGCCCTGCGGCTGGAGTGCGCCCGCTGCGGCGTTCTTTTCACGGCGGAATTCTCCGAAACCTTTGACGAGCTGTATGAAGATGCGGTAGAATCTATAGACGTGAGCGGCGCGCTGGCCGAATCCGTGGCGCTTATGCCGCCGCTGAAGCCGCTTTGCGCGCCGGCGTGCAAAGGGCTTTGCGCGGCCTGCGGAGCCGATCTTAATCTGAAAGTCTGCGGCTGCCCGGCGGGACACGGAGAAGGATTTAAAGAGAACGGGAAAGAAAATCCGTTCAGAGCGTTGGGAGAGCCGGTCAAAAAAAAGCGCGCAAAGTAATTCCGCCGCTTTTAAAGTTTCGCGCGTCACACTTCACGACAGATACAGGAGCGACTAATATGCCTAATCCAAAAAGAAAACATTCCCCGGCAAGAAGAGATTCCAGAAGAGCGGCGAACTGGAAACTGGAAACCAAAACCCTTTCTTCCTGTCCCCAGTGCGGGGCGATGCGCCTGCCCCACCGGGTCTGCGCCTCCTGCGGCGCCTATAACGGCAAGATAGAGGTCGTCAGGAAGGAAAAAAAGACGGACGAACAGAATCCCAAGTAATGAAAATAGCGCTTGACGCTCATGGCGGCGATTTCGGGCTTAAGCCCAATCTCGACGGGGCCGTTCTGGCCGCGGCCCGGCTGCCGCATGAGATAATACTGGTCGGCCGCGACCCGGAGATACGGGAGGAACTGCGCCGCCGGGGCGCGGCACTTTCCGAAAAGCTCAGGATCGTGCACGCCGCCCAGATCGTGGAGATGGGGAAAGAACCGGTGGAAGAATGCCGTTCCAAGCCCGATTCCTCGCTGATGGTGGGAGCAGAACTCGTAAGGGACGGCAAAGCCGACGCCTTTATTTCCGCCGGAAATTCCGGCGCCGTAATGGTGGCCTCACTTCTGAAACTGAAACGTATCCCCGGCATCATACGCCCGGCTATCGCCATACCCTATCCCACGCTCAAGGGCTCCTCTCTCCTGCTGGACGCCGGCGCCAACATGGACTCCAAACCCTGGCATCTGGTTCAGTTCGCCATTATGGGTTCCATTTTCATGCGGCTGCGCTTCGGCGTGGAAAATCCCTCCGTAGGCCTGCTGTCCATAGGCGAAGAGGAAACCAAGGGCAACGCGCTGGTCTCCGAGACGCTCCCGCTCCTGAAGAACGTGGGTATAAATTTCAAAGGTCCGGTGGAGGGCGGAGACCTGCCGGCGGGTGAGGCCGACGTGGTCGTCACCGACGGCTTCACCGGCAACGTGGCGCTGAAGCTCTCCGAAGGTCTGGCCAGAACCATCTTCGCCATACTCAAGGAACAGATCAGGAGCAAGTTCACCTACAAAATAGGCGCGCTGCTGATGAAAAAGATCTTCTCAGACCTGAAGAAAAAAATGAACCCCGACGAATACGGCGGCGCGCCGCTTCTGGGCGTCAACGGCGTGGTGCTCATCTGCCACGGCAAGGCCAGCCCTAAAGCTATATTCAACGCCATCAAGGCCGCGGGAGATCTGGCGGGTTCCGGCATGGTGGAAAAGATCCGGAAGCATATGGAGCAGGTCAAAGACCAGATCTCGGCCGCCAAAACGGCGGACAACGAGTGAACGATGAAACGCTTTGAAAACAAAGTGGCCCTTGTCACCGGCGCCCAGCGCGGGATCGGCTATGATATAGCCAGAGCGTTCGCCGCCGAGGGCGCGGACGTGGTCATGACCGACGTAAGCGCCGAAGGCGTCAAGGCCGCGGCGGCGGCGATCGCCGGGGAAACGGGGGCCAGGACGCTGGCGCTGGCCGCGGATGTCACGGATTACAAGGACTGCGAGCGCAGCCTGGAAGAAACATTTAAAGCTTTCGGGAAGCTGGACGTGCTGGTTAACAACGCCGGCGTCGCCAGGGACAACCTTGTGCTCCGGATGAAAGAGGAAGATTTTCAGGCGGTACTTGACGTTAATCTGAAAGGCGCGTTCCTTATGGCGAAAGCGGCTTCGAGGAGCATGCTCCGCCTGCGGAGCGGCCGCATCATAAATATCGCTTCCGTAGTCGGACAATCCGGGAACGCGGGCCAGGCCAATTACGCGGCTTCCAAGGCCGGCCTTATAGGCCTGACCAAATCTCTGGCGCGGGAATTCGCTTCCCGCCAGGTGCTGGTCAACGCCGTGGCTCCCGGTTATATCCGCACGGCCATGACCGACGGTTTCCCGGAGGAGGCCAAAGCCAGGCTTCTTGAGATGGTCCCGCTCGGCCGCCTGGGCTCGGGTGACGATGTCGCCAAGGCCGTGCTCTTTCTGGCGGGCGAAGATTCCCCGTATATCACGGGGCAGGTCCTCGCCGTGAACGGCGGCATATATATGTGAGGAATGGAACCGCGAACCCGAGCGGCGGGTGAAAATATCAAACGCAACAATGGAGGAATAATGGCAGTAGCAGAAAACCTGGAAGAGAGAGTGAAAAAGATCATCGTAACGCAGCTGGCGGTGGATCTCGGCGAGGTCACGCCCCAGTCGCAGTTCGTGCAGGATCTGGGAGCCGATTCCCTGGACACCGTGGAACTCGTCATGGCCCTGGAAGAGGAATTCGACGTTGAGATCCCTGACGAAGACGCCGAGAAGATAAAGACCGTCGGAGAAGCCGTCACCTATATCAAGGACAAGCTGTCCAAGAAAGACTGAGCCCGGGCAGGGTACAGGGGAGAGGGTTTAGGGGAGAGGCAAGGAACTTCTCACCCTGGATCCTCTGCCCTGACACCTTTGCCCTTTCAAAAATGGACTCCATTGAAAGAGCGATAGGCTACACTTTCAGGAACAAAGAACTGCTCAGGGAAGCCCTTACCCACAAGTCGTTTTCGACCGAACGGGATCGCGCCGGGCATAACGAAAGGCTTGAATTTCTGGGCGACAGCGTTCTCGGCCTGATCGTGTCCTGTTATCTTTTTAACGAACACCCCGCGCAGGACGAGGGCTACCTTTCCAAAGTAAAGTCGGTGCTGGTTTCACGCGCCAATCTCGCGGACTGGGCCGCGGCGCTGAATCTGGGCGAGCATGTCTTTTTGGGCGCGGGCGAACACCAGACCGGCGGCAAGAAGCGCGGCAGTATTCTTTCCAACTGCTTAGAGGCGCTCATCGGCGCCATCTATCTGGACGGGGGGCTCAAGCCCGCGGCTGAATTCGTAGAGTGCCGGCTCCACGCGCAGGATATGGGCGGGATGGAAGAACAGGACTACAAGAGCGTGCTCCAGGAAGTCATCCAGAAGCGCCACAAAAAACCGCCGGAATACGAGATCATGACCACCGAAGGCCCGGAACACGACAAAGTGTTCACCGTCCGGGTTCGGATAGGGAAAAAAACGCTGGGCATGGGCTCGGGCAGAAACAAGAAAGAGGCCCAGCAGGCGGCGGCGAAAACCGCCCTTGATTACCTGGAGAACCACGAGATCCATCCTTAAAGAGGCGATATGGGATATCTTGACGGCCTGATAAACAGCAGTTTCAAAAAGGACGGCATGGGCAGGACGGTTTTCTATCCGCTGGGCGCGGTCGGTAAAGGCCGGATCCTGGAAAATGCGGAAACGGAATCCAGGCTCCGCGCGTTCCTCAGGCGCTATTACATCGGCGCTTTCCTCTCGCTGGCAATCGTGCCGGTTCTCACCGGCCGCGGTTATGTCTTCCTGCTGCTGATACCCCCGCTCTACATCTGGTATTACTACGGCGCCGGCAAACTATCCGCGCAGTGCCATCTGAGCGACGAAAAGCTCAGCTTAAGGGAGATCTATACGGCTATGGCCGCAGCCAACAGCGAATTCACGCTATGGGCTATGCTTGTGATTTCGCTCCTGGGCGGCGCCGCTGGCATCTGGGCCGCGCTCCGCTTTGTTCCGTTGTTTCACAGACTGATCGGCGGGGCGGCCGCGCTCTTTTTCTCCGCCGCCAGCGCCATCCTGATCTATATGATCATGGCGAAAGGGCGGCGCGGCTGAGCCTGGCCATGCCAGGCATAAGCCGCCGCGAACCGTATTCGCGGGGGGGGGTATGATCGAGTGGTTTAACCGGGGCGGCGGCAAAAACAAAGAGGATCCGCTAAATGCGGCGCCGGCAAGGCCCGGAAGCGGCCGTTCACACCTGCGTATCCTGGTGGTCGAGGATAACGTGGATAACCAGAACCTGACGCGGCTGATGCTGGAGCATGCCGGCTATAAACCGGATATAGCGGCCAACGGCCGGCTGGCGCTTGAAAAATGCGCCGTATTCGACTACGATCTGGTCTTCATGGATATCCAGATGCCGGAAATGGACGGCTACGAAACCGTCTTCCAGCTTCGTAAAATTGAGGCCTACAAGGGAACCCCCATCATCGCTCTTACGGCGCACGGCCAGGACAGCGATATCGCGAAATCGCTTTCATCCGGCATGAATGCCCATATAACCAAGCCCGTGAAAAAAAGCATGATTTATGACGCGCTGGATAAGTGGCTGGATCCCAGGCTAAAGGTTCTGGTCGCCGACGATAACCCAGACAATATTTCGCTTCTGGAAGCGTACCTGCGGGGAGAAACAGGGCTGCGGCTTTACAATGCCGCTAACGGGAAAGAAGCCCTGGAGATATTCGGCCGGACAATTTTTTCTCTTGTGCTTATGGATCTCCAGATGCCCATGATGGACGGGCTTACCGCGGTAAGGGCGCTGCGGGGCATGGCGGAGGGAAAAACGGTTCCGGTGGTGGCTTTCAGCGCGCACAACGACCCCGTGAAGATCAGGGAATGCCTGGACGCGGGCTGCACGGATTATCTGGTTAAACCGGTTAAAAAAGAGGCGCTGCTGGAAAAGATCCGAGAGTATCTATAAATTCCCCGGCGACGGATCCGGACAGCGTAGATTATGGCAAAATACAAGGTTTCTATAGACAAAGATCTGAGCGATATTATCCCCGGCTACCTTGAGACAAGACGCAGGGAAATTCCGGAGCTTTTCGCGCTCCACTCGGCCGGAGACCTGGAGTCGTTAAGAAAGGCCGGGCACAAACTTTCCGGCTCCGGCGGCGGCTATGGCTTCGACCGTATTTCCGAACTGGGAAAACAGGTTGAGGCGCTGGCGCTGGCCGGCGACTCCGCCGGAGTAGCCGCGCGCCTCGCGGAACTTAAGGATTATCTTGAAAATCTGGAGATCGTATACGGGTAAACCGTTATGATAGAAACATGGCGCTTCAAGGATGCATGGATTGTGCGGGCGCCTAAATAAAAAAACCCGCGGTTAAGCGGGTTTTTTGTTTGTAAAGTCTGGCTTTACAGTTTAACGACTTTTGTGGCTTTGGGGCCCTTTTCGCCCTGGGCCACTTCAAACTGCACGGCCTGTCCTTCCGCCAGCGTTTTGAAGCCGTCGCCCTGTATATCCTGGTGATGCACAAAAAGCTCCGCGCCGCCTTCGTCGGGAGTGATGAAACCGTAACCCTTTTTGTCGTTAAACCACTTCACTTTTCCTTTCGTCATTTGTTTACATTCCTTTCGCTGAAGTCACAGCTTCAGCCCTTATATTAACCATCTATATAATACAAGATTAACGGCGGGCAGTCAAAACTATTTTAGTTCCTGTATGAAATTTACGGCGTTTTCCACTTCGCCGCGTGCGCCGGCGCGCATAAGATAACCGATATCGCCCATGGCCCTGGCCAGGATGGGAGGAAGTCCCTCATGATGTATTATCAGGCCGCCCAGGCGGTTAAGCACCTCGTCGTGCGAATACGCGTAGCTGAGACGGTTCTTTCTGCCGGCGTAGCCGCAGTAATATTTCCGGCTGTACTCCAGCCGGACGGCGCCGCGCGCCATCATGCCAGCCCAGACGGCGTACATATCTATATCGCAGGCGTAGTTGAACATATCCATTGTCATGCCGCCCGGAGGCCGGATGTTTACCTCCAGGGCGCAAAGCGTCCCGTCGGGGCGGCGGAAAAATTCAAAATGGAAGAACCGCTCCCTGACATTGAATCCTTTTACAAGTTTTTGCCCCGCGGCCATGATATCGGGGGGGATCTCCCTCAGGGAATAGTAGGAAATATGCATATCAGCCAGGACGGCCTCCATCACGCCCTGCCCATAGACATGCGAAGTGCAGAAAACTATCCCGCCGTCCGGACCGGCCAGGCCGTCGAAAGTCACTATGCCGCCGTCTATAAATTCCTCCATGATAAAATCCCTGTTCGGCTTGCCGTCTAAAAAACGATCCAGATCCGGCGGGGAATTCAGCCGGTAGGTGAATTCCGCGCCCATGCCGTCGTCCGGTTTCACGACAATGGGAAAGTTAAGTTCGCCGGCCAGTTCATGAGCCTGCCCGGCATCGGAAACCAGGCGGCCGCGGGCATGAGGTATCCCGGCCAGGGCAAAAACTTTTTTCATCAGGGATTTACGGCGCACTCCCGCCACATCGGCGGCCTGAATGCCGGAGATCCCAAATTCGGTGCGCAATTGCGCCTCGGTTTCAAGCCAATATTCGTTCAGGGAATCGATCCTGTCTATTGTCCCGAAGCGCCCGGACAGGAAGCGCATGGCGCCGCCCACCTGGGCGCGGTCGCGCAGATCCCCGACCTGGCAGTACCAGGCCAGGGATTCCCGGAGCTCGGTTCGCAATTCCCCGAAAGACGGTTCGCCTATGCCCAGAACGTTGACGCCTTCCTTTTTCAGAGCGGCGCAAAAAAGGTAATAGTTAGCCGGAAACGACGGGGAGAGGAAGACGAAATTCATAGGTAATTGGTATTATAGTATATCATGGAAATCAATTATCATAAATTCCACAGCGGGCGCCTGGGACAGGATTTTGAACTAAAATCCTACGGCTTTGCGGGAAAGCCGGTCATGTTCTTCCCTACTTCCAACGGAAGATTCTACGATTACGAAGACCAGGGACTGATAGAAGCCGTGCAGGATTTCATAATGCACGGGGAGATCCGCATATTCGCGGTGGACGGCCGCGACTGGGAAAGCTGGCACAAACCGATAAGAGATGAGTGGATAGGGCTGCGGCACGCGCAATACGAGGCCTGCATAACGGATGAAACGACGCGCTTCCTGTCCGACACCTGCGGCATTTCCGAAAAGTTCCTGGCCGCCGGGGTAAGCTTCGGCGCGTTTCACGCCGCCAATTTCTTTCTCAAGTTTCCAGGCTGTTTTGACTCCGCCCTGTGCCTGAGCGGACTTTACAGCACGAAAACCGAGCTGGGGGGATATTCGGACGCGGGTATTTATTTCAACGAACCGTTAAGCTACCTGCCCGGCCTCACCGACGAGAAGACGCTTTCGCGGCTCCGCTCAGGCTATATGGTGATTTCACACGGCCGCGGGGCCTGGGAACAGTTTAACGACCAGTCCCGCGAGCTGGCCGAAATAGCCGGCAGCAAATCCATAACCTGCTGGTACGACCCCTGGGACGAGAATTGGCCGCATGACTGGAATACCTGGAAAGCCCAAATGCGGAAATTTCTGACTCACTTCAGGGAGGGGGTGCGGTTCGACGGCGGCCTGCTGAAATTAACGGGCCCGGAACGGAGGATCAATAAATTCATATGAGTTCGGAAATATTCCGGCCTACGCCCGTTACCACCACCCCGAAATAACCCTCCCCGATATGCTGATGTGATAGTATGCCAGGCATTGCCTATTCCAAATCTCCGTATTACCGCGGCTTAATTCCTGATTAAAAGAACTAATTTGGCGAGCCGGGTTATTTTGGTAGAATGTAGGCTGAATGAGGCAATATCTGGCCGTTTTTATGACGATGGGGTTCGGACTGGCGACAGCAGCCGGAATGCTTCTCGCCGCCATGCTGTTCGGGCCAAAAAAAAGCACCCGCATAAAATCCGAACCGTTCGAATGCGGGATGCCGCCCGCCCAGCCGTCCAGAAGTTCGGTCTCCGTCAACTTCTATCTGACAGCCGTCCTCTTCGTCATGTTCGATATCGAAGTGGTTTTCCTGTACCCCTGGGCGGTCTCTTTCCGCGGCCTCGGACTCCAGGGCCTCCTCGCCATGGCCGGATTCATCTCCATCCTGTTCGCCGCCCTCGTCTATGCCGTTAAGAAAGGAGCGCTGCAATGGGATTAGAAACCGTCTTCGGACACTCGTTCTTCACCTCCCGCGTGGACGACGCCGTAAACTGGGCGCGCAAATACTCCTTTTTTCAGTATCCTTTCGTAACCGCCTGCTGCGGCATGGAGTTCATGTCCGTCTGGGCTTCCACTTACGACATCGCCCGCTTCGGCGCCGAATTTCCCCGGTTCTCGCCCAGACAGGCCGACGTCCTCTTTGTGGTGGGAACCGTGAACGAGAAACTGGCCCCCGTCCTGAAACGCGTCTACGACCAGATGTGCGAGCCGAAATGGGTGGTCTCTTTCGGCGTGTGCGCCACCTCCGGGGGTTTCTACGACAATTACGCCGTCGTCCAGGGGATAGACAAGATCATCCCGGTGGATATTTATATTCCGGGCTGTCCGCCGCGCCCGGAGGCCGTGCTGGACGCCCTGATGAAACTGCAGGACAAGGTTTCCAAAGAATCCGTTCTGGATAAAAAATACAGATGAATCAACACGTTACTCGTACGATCAAAGAGAAATTCCCGGAATATGTCACGGACTCGCACGCTTTCCGGGGTGACGAGACCGTGGTCATAAAACGGGAAGCGCTGCTGGAAGTGGCCGGATATCTGCGCGACGGACTCGGTTTCGAATTTCTGATGGATCTCACCGCCGTGGATTATCCGGGCCGGGAGGAACGCTTTGAAATGGTCTATCATTTCTTCTCCCTCTCCGCCAACCTGCGCCTGCGTCTGAAAGCCCCGGTCGGCGGCCAGAACCCGGTTATCGCCTCACTGACGCCGCTGTGGAGCGGCGCAAACTGGTTCGAGCGCGAAGTCTACGATATGTTCGGCATAAAATTCGAAGGACATCCGGATCTGCGGAGGATCCTGATGTACGACACTTTTGAGGGCCACCCGCTGCGCCGGGATTACCCGCTGGACAAAAGACAGCCGAGGCTGCCGCACAGGGATTGATGAAAGTGGTCAGTGAACAGTGGTCGGAGTACAGCAAGAGACAATTTTAATGGGAACAAAGAACGCCGAGCTGCCTAAGAACTGGAGCGTGGAAGACCTGGGCGAAGGACGCATGATCCTCAACATGGGGCCTTCGCATCCGGCCATGCACGGCATTGTGCGCATTCTCCTGACGGTGGAAGGGGAAAGAGTAGCGGAAGCCGACGTTGAGATAGGATACCTGCACCGCGGCTTCGAAAAAACCTGCGAGAACGTCACCTATAACCAGGTCATACCCTATACCGACCGCCTCAACTATGTGTCGCCCTTTATCAATAACGCCGGTTTCTCGCTGGCCGTAGAAAAACTGCTGGATATAGAAACCCCGGAACGCTGCAAATACCTCCGCGTCATAATGTCCGAACTGGGCCGCCTTCAGGACCATCTCACCTGCATTGGCGCCAACGCCATGGAGCAGGGCGCTTTCACCGTTTATTTTTATCTGATAAACGCCAGGGAATGTCTTTACCGCCTGACCGATGCCGTATCCGGCGGCCGCGTGACGCCGGCCTATACCCGCATCGGCGGAGTGACCGGCGACCTCCCGCCGGATTTCAGGGCCGGAACAGCCGAAGCGTTCCGGAAAGTGCGCAAAAACCTTGGCGACGCCGATAAACTCCTCACGCGCAACCGGATCTTCGTGGATCGTATGCGCGGCACAGGCGTCATTTCGAAGCAGGACGCCATAGCGCTGTCTTTCACCGGCCCCGTCCTGCGCGCCTGCGGTGTTCCCTATGATGTGCGCAAGGCGGCGCCTTACCTGGTCTACGACCGTTTTGATTTCACGGTCCCCGTGGGCGGCAGCGGAGACAATTACGACCGTTACCTGGTGCGCATGGAGGAAATGAACCAGAGTATGCGGATCGTGGAACAGGCCCTCGCGCAGATCCCCGAAGGCCCCATCCGCCACCCCGACTTCAACGTAAGCCTGCCGGCGAAAGAGGAAGTCTACGGGAACATAGAGGCCCTGATGGCCCACTTTAAGCTTACCTTCGAGGGCGTGAAGCCCCCGGCCGGGGAAGTTTACCAGGCGGTGGAGGGCGGCAACGGAGAGCTGGGCTATTATGTCGTAAGCGACGGTTCGGGAAAACCATACCGGGTGCGCGTGCGCCCTCCGTGCTTCCCGCTTGTGGCCGGGCTTTCAAAACTCATAAAGGGCGGTTACATCGCCGATATCATCTCCACTTTCGGCATGATAAATATGATCGGAGGGGAATTAGAAAGGTGACAATGGCTTACAAGATCTCGGAAAGAACGCTGGCGGAGATAGACAGACTGCTGAAGATCTATCCGCAAAAAGAGGCGGTGCTGATACCGGCTCTGCATGAAATGCAGAAGGAAGCCGGCTGGATCCCGGAAGAAGCCATGGACGCCCTTGGCGCCCGCCTTAATATCCCCTACGCCCGCGTTAAAGGCGTAGTCACTTTCTACACAATGTTCAACCGGCTTCCAATGGGCAGATTCCACTTACAGGTCTGCCGCAATATCTCCTGCCACTTCGCCGGAGCGGCCGGGATGCTGCGTCATCTCGAAGATAAGCTGAATATAAAAGAAGGCGAAACCACCGAAGACGGGCTGTTTACGCTGTCCGCGGTGGAATGCCTCGGTTCCTGCGGGACGGCCCCCGTGATCGCGGTGAACGAAACATACCACGAGAACATGACCGTGGAAAAAACAGACCGGCTTCTGGCGGAGCTGCGCGCCGAGAACAATAGCGATTAGTGGTTAGTGACGGGAATATTGAAGATGGAAAAGATACTTCTAAATGTTGCGGCGCCGGATATCGAAACCTACATAAAAGCGGGCGGCTACCGGGCGCTTAAAAAAGCTTTCGCTATGAAGCCCGAAGACGTGACCGCTGAAGTTAAAAAATCCAATCTGCGCGGCCGCGGCGGCGCGGGCTTTCCCACCGGGCTGAAATGGTCTTTTATCCCAAAAACCAATCCGAAACCGAGATATCTTGTCTGTAACGCCGACGAGAGCGAGCCCGGAACTTTCAAGGATCGGGAACTGCTGCGCAAAAACCCGCATCTCCTTGTGGAAGGCCTGACGATCTCCTCTTACGCCATCGGCGCGAAACAGTGCTACGTCTATATCCGGGGGGAATTCGCCGAAGAAGCGGAACTTCTGAAAAACGCGGTCCGGGAAGCGGCCCAACGGGGATTTATCGGAAAAAATATTTTAAATTCAGGCTTCGACCTGGAAATTATAACCCACAGGGGAGCCGGCGCCTACATCTGCGGCGAAGAAACCGCGCTCCTGGAATCCATAGAGGGCAAGAGAGGACTTCCGCGCCTGAAACCTCCGTTCCCCGCCGTGGTCGGACTTTTCGGCTGTCCCACGGTCATAAACAACGTGGAGACCCTGGCTTCGGTGCCGGCCATTATAGAAAAAGGCGGAGACTGGTATGCCGGGCTTGGCGCCGGGAAGAGCGCCGGAACCAAGCTTTTCTCCGTAAGCGGGCCGGTAAAAAAACCCGGCGTCTACGAAATAGAACTGGGGATGCCGTTCAAAAAATTCCTGGAAGAATACGCCGGCGGCATGCTGGAAGGCTCCGTCCTCAAAGCCGTCATACCGGGCGGTTCCTCGGTGCCGGTGCTCACCGCCGGGGAAGCGCTGAAAATGAACCTGGATTACGAATCGGTTCAGCAGGCCGGCTCCATGCTGGGCTCGGGCGGCATCATTATTATCGACGACAAAGCCTGCATGGTGGAAACCCTGCTGGTGCTGGCCGGATTCTACCATCATGAATCCTGCGGCCAGTGCACGCCCTGCCGCGAGGGCGGCGGATGGATAGAGAAACTCCTTGCGAAGATGGAAAAAGGGGAAGCCAGAGAAACCGACGTGGATCTGGTCTACTCCATAGCCGAGAATATGCTGGCCCGGACTCTCTGTCCCCTCGGCGACGCCCTGGCCATGCCGGTGATGAGCTTTATAACCAAGTTCCGCCCGGAATTCGAAGCGCACGCAAAAGGAAAGCCATAAAGAACCGTTCGACTTAATGCAATGCCCAAACTGACCATTGACGGTAAAACGATCGAGATGCCGAAAGGCGCCACCATCCTCCAGGCGGCCCAGGCGCTGGGCGTCTATATTCCGCGCTACTGCTACCATCCCTCGCTTCCCGTTTCCGGCACCTGCCGTATGTGCGTGGTGGAAGTGGAAAAGACGGCAAAGCTGCAGATAGCCTGCGCCACCGAAATCGCCGACGGCATGGCGGTCCGCACGGATACGCCCGCCGTCAAAAAGGCCCGCAGGGACGTGCTTGAATATCTGCTCATCAACCATCCCGTGGACTGCCCCATCTGCGACCAGGCGGGGGAATGCTTCCTGCAGGATTATTATATGGATCACGGTCTCCATAAAAGCCGGATCGCACCCGGGGACAAGATCCGCCGCTCCAAGCGCCGCGCCGCCGGCAAGTATCTGACACTGGACAATGAACGCTGCATTCTCTGCACCCGCTGCGTTCGTTTCTGCGATGAAGTAACCCGGACCGGCGAACTGACGGTTTCGGGACGCAATGACGCCTCCTTTATAGATATGAAAGAAGGAAAGGGCGTGGATAACGATTATTCCCTTAATATCGCCGACATCTGCCCGGTGGGCGCTTTTACTTCCAGGGATTTTCGCTTCAAAGCCCGCGTCTGGTTTCTTAAAAAGACCGGCAGCATCTGCACCGGCTGCGCGGCCGGCTGTAACATAGAGGTACACCATAACGAAGGCATAGTACACCGTCTTATGCCCGCACCGAATCCCGAAACAAACACCTGGCTGTGCGACCGCGGCCGGATGACCTATAAAGTTCTCCGGGCCGGAGACCGCCTGAGCAAGGCCAGGATAAAAAAAGGCAGTATGGAACCGGAACCCGCGCTAAGACAAGCCGCGCACCTGATAGATGACGCCGCGCACAGAGCCGGACCGGAGTCGGTGGCCGTGCTTGGTTCTCCCTATTTATCCCTTGAAGATAATCTTGCGATCGCGGAACTGGCTTCAGGCTCCATAAAAACAGGCGCCCTCTGCCTGGATTTTTCCTGTGAACAGGGCGTGAAAGACGGCATCCTGATAAATAAAGACCAGACGCCCAACGCCAACGGACTTAAACTTTTAAGAGCGCGATACGGCGGACTGGATCAGAACGCGCTGATCGGGCTGATAAATTCAGGCAGGATCAAACTGATAGTGGCCGAGGCCAGGGCGCTGAATTCCCTGCGGGAAAAACTCCGCGACCTCTCCAATATCCCGACGGTCATCCTGGCGCTGGCCAAGAGCGACCTCGATTTTGATTCGGACTGCGTCCTGCCCTATGCTTCATACTTCGAGACCGAAGGGCATTTTGTGAACTACAAGGGCCGTATCCAGAAGACCGCCGCCGCCGTGGCCGCGCCCGAAGGCGTGCAGCCACTGTGGCTGGTTCTGAGCAAGATCTCGTCCTATACCGGCGCGCCGATAAAGATAGAAGACACGAAAGCGATGAGCGCCAAACTTTCGGAATATGCACTCGGTAAATCCGTCATCCCGGCGATCTGTAAGCCGGGATCCATTGCCGCTAAAAGCACGCGGGAATGACAGAAGTTATCTTATGGAAAAATTTAAGCCCGTTATTTCGCTTTTAAACCTTGATCTTCTCCTGTTTACGGCGATAACCGCGGTGAAGATCGGCTTTCTGCTTGGCGCCGTTATGGGCTTCACGGCTTTTCTCACCTGGGTGGAAAGAAAACTCAGCTCGCTGATGCAGGATCGCGTCGGCCCCAACCGCGCCTCTATTTTCGGTTTCACGCTGCTGGGCCTGTTCCATCCGATAGCCGACGGCATAAAACTGATGATGAAAGAGGATTTCGTTCCGGCCCGGGCCGATAAAGTCCTGTTCACGCTGGCGCCCGTCCTCACGCTCGTACCGGTGCTGGCCGCGTTCGCCGTGATACCGTTCGGCAATTACGTGGACGTCATGGGCCTCAGAGTGGAACTGGTCATCGCCCGATTCCCGCTCGGGCTGCTCTACGCGCTGGCGGTTTCCGGCTTCGCCATCTACGGGACTTTTCTGGCCGGCTGGTCGTCAAAATCCAATTTCGCCCTGCTCGGCGCCCTGCGCGGCGCGGCCCAGATGATCTCCTACGAAGTCGTGCTCGGCCTGACGCTGATCGGCCTGCTGATGATCTACGGCACCGCCGATCTCCAGCAGATAGTCCGGGAACAGGGGAAGCTTCTTTTCGGCTTCATCCCGGCCTGGGGGGTGGTCTACCAGTTTCCGGCTTTCATACTTTTCCTGGCCGCCGCCATCGCGGAGAACAAACGCACGCCTTTCGACGTGGTGGAGGGAGAATCGGAGATCATCGGCTATTTCATGGAATACAGTTCCATGCGCTTCGCCGTTTTCATGTTCGCCGAATTCATCGAGATCATTCTTATCTCCATGCTGGCCGTGACGCTTTTCCTGGGCGGCTGGCAGGTGCCGTTCCTGGAGGAAGCCGGCTTCCTGTTCCCCGGCGGTTTAGCGTTACCCGTGCACCCCTATTTAACGGCGCTGGCGCAGATGGGCGCTTTCGCCGCCAAGACGGCGTTCATGTGCTGGGCGCTGATGACGCTCCGCTGGACCGTGCCCCGCTTCCGTTTCGACCAGGTGATGAAACTGGCCTGGCAGGGGATCCTGCCGCTCTCGCTTCTTAATATTCTTATAACCGGGTTGGCGCTGACGCTTATATGATCGAGATAAAAAAGGTCGACAACAGGCCCCTTAACCTCCTTGAACGCCTTTACATCTGGGAGATCTTCAAGGGTTTCCTCGTGACTTCCGGACATTTTTTCAGGAACCTTTTTAATCCAAAAGGGCTGATCACGGTGCAGTATCCCGAGGTGAAGCGGCCGCTGGAATACGCCGCAAAGCGCCGCACCCGCCACAGGCTCAAAGTCCGGGCCGACGGCTCGCCGAAATGCGTGGCCTGTTTTTTGTGCGCCACAGCCTGCCCGGCGAATTGTATCCATATCGAGGCGGCGGAATATCAGGCGAATCCTGTTGAAAAATACCCCGCCGTGTTCGACGTGGATCTTGCCAGGTGCGTAGTGTGCGGCATGTGCGTCGAGGCCTGCCCCGAGGACGCCATAGCCATGGACACCGAAGAGATCCCGGGCGGCGCCCTGAAACGGGAAGAGATGTATCTGACCAGGGAAAAGCTTTTCAGGAATCTGCCCGGCGAACCGTCGCTGAAAGGCGCCGCAAACAGACTGGCCCAGGGCGGAAAAGGAATTGGGCGGGGGTAGAGCCGGGAAAATTTATGATGCACAAAATAGCTATATACGCGCTGGGGGGCCTGGCGGCCGCCGGAACCCTGGCGATGCTGTCGCAGACCGAGCCTCTGCGCGCGGCCCTGGCCATGCTGGCCGTCCTGATAGCCACCGCCGGGATCTATATACTTTTGAGCGCCCAGTTGATCGCTTTCCTGCAGGTCATTATTTACGCCGGCGCGATCATGTCGCTTTTCATCATCGCCATCAACACGCTGCCATTCGCCGCCGGGCGGGAAAAGCAGCAGCGGCCGACTTTCCTGAGGCTGGCCGGGCTGTCGGGCGCGGCCATCCTGCTGGCGGAACTTATACAGATAGCGCTGACGTTCAGAACGCGCCTGGACATAGCTTTCTCGCAGGAAAGCGTTCAGCGCCTGTCGGCCCTGCTTTTCGGCCCTTACGCCTTTCAGTTCGAACTGCTGTCCCTGCTGATACTGGCCGGCATCGTGGGCGCAGTCGCGGCGGCAAAGAGGAAAATTTAACCCTTATGCCTTTTGAACATCTGCTGGTTTTAAGTTTTATCCTGTTCGCGCTGGCGGCGGCGGGTTTTCTTACGCACAAGAACACCATCGTGCTGCTAATGTTCGCGGAACTGATGCTCAACGCCGCCAACCTGGCCCTGGCCGCTTTTGCGAAACTCAGCGGCTCGCCCGAACCCCAGATCTTCATTCTGATGATTTTCGCCGTGGCGGCGGCGGAAGCGGGCGTCGGCCTGGCCCTGATCATCCTGCTGGCCCGCAATTTAAAGACGCTGGATATAGACGAGATACGGAACCTAAAAGGATAATGGGAGCAGCGGCCGGTGAACAGCACCGGTTCCGAAAGTATTCTAATTCTGACCACTAACCACTGATCACTGTTTTAATATGACAGGAAATTTTTATCCTCTGCTGAAATGGATCATCCTCCCGCCGCTGGCCGGGTTCGTCCTCAACGGCGGTATCGGGAAAAGATTCCTCGGAGAAAAGGGGGGCGGCTGGCTGGGAGCGGCCGCCATACTGCTGGCTTTCATTTTCTCTTTTCTCTGCTTTTCCGATCTGCTGAATCTGCCCGCCGGACACCGCTTGCTCCGGGACACCCTTTTCAACTGGATCTCGGCCGGCTCGTTCAGCATAGACTTCGCCCTGCGCTTCGACCCGCTCTCCGCCGTCATGGCGCTGGTGGTGACCGGGGTCAGTTTTCTCATACACGTTTATTCGATCGGGTATATGCGCGGGGACAAAGGCTTTAACCGCTATTTTTCTTACCTGAACCTCTTTGTTTTCTTCATGCTGATCCTGGTTCTGGCCGATAATCCGATACTGATGTTCGTGGGCTGGGAGGGCGTGGGTCTGTGTTCTTATCTGCTCATCGGTTTCTGGTACGAGGACGAGAAGAACGCCGCGGCGGGCAAAAAAGCTTTCATCACCAACCGCGTGGGGGACGCCGGTTTCCTGATAGGCCTGATGCTCCTGTCGTATCTCCTGGCGCGGCAGGGCGTCTCCGGCCTGGACTTTGAGACGCTGGCGCTGAATATAAATCTCCTGGACGGCGGAACCGTCCTGGGTTTCGGCGCCCCGACGGTCATCGGCCTGCTGCTCTTCTTCGGCGCCACGGGCAAGTCCGCCCAGTTCCCTCTCTATATCTGGCTGCCCGACGCCATGGCCGGCCCCACGCCGGTTTCGGCCCTGATCCACGCCGCCACCATGGTCACCGCCGGCGTCTATATGCTGGCGCGCATGAGTTTCCTCTACGCCCTGGCGCCGCGCGCTCTTGAGGTGGTGCTGGTCACCGGAGTATTCACGGCCCTGCTGGGAGCCGTTATCGCCGCGCTCCAGAGCGATATAAAGAAAGTGCTGGCCTACTCCACCATCAGCCAGATAGGCTATATGTTCATGGCCGCCGGAACCGGCGCCTACGCGGCCGGAATTTTCCACCTGACCACCCACGCTTTTTTCAAGGCCCTCCTGTTCCTGGCCGCGGGCTCGGTCATACACGGCATGGCGGGCGAGCAGGAGATGTTCAGGATGGGCGGCCTTTCAAAAGAAATGCGTTTTACATTCGCGCTTACCGCCGTCGGCTGGCTGGCCATCTCAGGCATCCCGCCGCTGGCGGGCTTTTATTCCAAGGACCTGGTGCTTGAACATGTTTACGCCCACGGCGTTCCTGTTTTGTGGTATGCCGGTCTGGCCACGGCGGGACTGACGGCGTATTACGTCACGCGGCTGCTGGCGCTGACATTCCTGGGTGGAAAGAACTCGGAAACTCATGCGCACGAATCGCCGCTGCTCATGACTATCCCCATGGCCGCGCTGGCGGCCCTGGCCCTGACGGGCGGCTGGCTGGGCTCAAAATATCTCCTGGCTTTTCTCGACCCGGCGTCGGCGCGCGCGGAAATTTCCCCCGAGGCGTTCAGACTGACGATGATTTCGGTTATCACGGCGCTGGCCGGCGTCGCTTCAGGTTTCTTCTTCGCCATACCGGCCATCTCCGACGCCCTGGCCCGGCGGCTCAGTATCGCGCGCGAAGTCGTCTACAACAAGTTCTATGTAGACGAGATCTACGCGTTCGCCGTGATAAGGCCCCTAAAACGGCTGGCGGATAAAGTGTGCTTCGGTTTTCTGGACGCGGGACTTATTGACGGCCTCCTGGTCAATGGCGCGGCAAGGCTGACTTACAGGACCGGCGCGGTCCTCCGGAATCTTCAGACCGGGAACGCCCAGGGCTACGCCCTCACTTTCACAGGCGGACTGATCTTGCTGCTGTACTGGATAATGTAACGATTCAAGATTTAAGATTTGAGATTGCGGAGTTAAGTATGCAATTTATTGACGCGAACCTATTGACGATAATAATAACGCTGCCGCTGGCGGGGGCGCTGGCCCTGCTTTTCGTCCCCAAAGAAAAGACCGGCCTGATAAAAAATCTGGCGTTAGGAATTTCGGCGGCGGCGCTCCTCTTCTCGCTGCGCCTCTACTTCGCCTTTGACGCGGCCGACGCCGCCATGCAGTTCGCGGTCAATAAACCCTGGCTGCCGGACTGGGGGATAAACTACCGGCTGGGCGTGGACGGCATAAGCCTGCTTATGCTGATGCTCACCGCTTTCCTCACGCCGCTGGCTATCCTGGCCTCGTTCAACTCCATACAGGAGCATCAGAAAGCTTTCTACGCTTCTCTGCTGGCGCTACAGACCGGTATGATGGGCGTGTTCGCGGCCATGGACGTTTTCCTGTTCTATGTTTTCTGGGAAGCGATGCTTATACCGATGTATTTTCTTATCGGAGTATGGGGCGGGCACAGGCGCGTTTACGCGGCGCTCAAATTCTTCATTTACACGATGCTGGGCAGCGTGCTGATGCTGGCCGCTATAATTTTCGTCTATCTCGCCCACAAAGCCCAGTTCGGGACTTATTCTTTCGCCCTCGCGGACTTCTGCGGAACGGCTTTTCCGCTCAAGACCCAGCTCTGGCTGTGCGCGACATTCGCCCTGGCGTTCGCCATCAAGGTTCCGCTCTTCCCTTTCCATACCTGGCTGCCGGACGCCCATGTCGAAGCCCCCACGGCCGGCAGCGTGATCCTGGCCGGCGTGCTCCTGAAGATGGGCGTCTACGGCTACCTGCGTTTCGCCGTACCGATGTTCCCCGCGGCGGCGCAGAGTTTCGCGCCCTGGCTGGCCCTGCTGGGGGTTATAGGCGTAGTGTATGGCTCGCTCGTGGCGTGGAGCCAGCCCGATATGAAAAAGATGGTGGCCTATTCCTCCGTGGCCCACATGGGCCTGATCGTACTTGGTATCGCGGCCTTTGAGCCCGCGGCGGTTTCAGGCGCGGTTTTGCAGATGGTGAACCACGGCCTGAGCACCGGCGCTCTCTTCCTTATAGTGGGCATCCTGTACGAAAGGCGCCATACCCGCATGATAGAGGATTATGGCGGTCTGGCGAAAGCCATGCCCGGTTTTTCGGCCGTCTTCATGATCGTCATGCTGTCTTCCATAGGGCTGCCGGGGCTGAACGGTTTCGTGGGGGAATTCCTTGTGCTTTTCGGCTCTTTCAGGACGTACCCGTGGCTGTCGGCGGCGGCGGTCTCGGGCGTGATACTCTCCGCGGTCTATATGCTTGGGATGTACCAGCGCGTGGTCTTCGGCCCGGTGACGCATGAGGAAAATAAGCGCCTGCCGGATCTGAACGCCAGGGAATGGGCGTATATGCTGCCGCTGCTGGCCTTTATAATTTTGATCGGCATATATCCCGCGCCTTTCCTGAGAAAGATAGACGCGGCGGTTAGGACCTACGTGACCGCCGTCCAAAAGCCGGAGAGCGCGCTAGCCGGAGAGCGCGGCAGTCACAAACCTCAAGCCACGAACAAGGAGCGCCGATGAATCCCGAAACAGCGTCACATTTTATGCGCTCGCTGGCCGTTCCTCTGACCCTGACGGCGGCTGCGCTGGCCGCCCTGTTCCTCCCGATGATCGCCGGAAAGGACGATGCCCGCCCCGGCCTGGCGGTGCTGGGCGCCGCGCTGGCGCTGCTGGCCGTTTTTCCGGCATCGGGCCCGGATTCCATTTCCCTGTTCAGCGGAGCGCTGACCTTAAGCCCTTTCACCAATTACCTGTGGCCGTTCTTCCTGACGGCGCTGGCTTTCACCGTCCTGCTCTCGCTCCGCGCGCGCGGGGGGCTGCCGGGAGCGGGGGAATATTACTTTCTGCTGGCGCTGGCCGCTTTAGGCCTCATGCTGCTGGTTTCCGCCGGAGAACTCCTGACCGTATTCATCGCCGTGGAGTTGCTTTCAGTCTGCCTTTACGCGCTCGCGGCCATCAACCGCAGTCCGGCGGGCGCCGAGGCGGGGTATAAATATTTTCTGCTGGGCTCCCTGGGCACCGGTATGCTGGTCATGGGTATCGCGCTGGTTTACGGGACTCTGGGCACGCTCAACTTTGAAGCCATACAGTCCGCCCTCCCGTTCTCTCATCCCTCATCCCTCATCCCTCATCCCTCTTTACACCCCCTGACATCTACGGGGTTCATATTCCTGATAGCCGGTTTCTCGTTCAAAGCGGCCCTGGTTCCTTTCCATATGTGGGTGCCCGACGTTTACGAGGGCGCGCCCACACCCGTCTCCGCCTTCATGGGCGCTGCCGTTAAGGCCGGCGGGATCCTGATCCTTTACCGTCTCTACGTCCTGACGGCGGGCTCCGCGCAGTTCAGAGAGATCTTCTGGGGGCTGGCGGTCGTAACAATGGTTCTCGGCAACCTGATGGCTCTGCCCCAGCAGAACCTTAAGCGTCTGCTGGGTTACTCCAGCATCGCCCACGCGGGCTATATCTCCGCCGGATTTTTCGGGGGGAGCGAGGGGTTGAAAGCGGTGCTGTATTATCTCGCCGTGTACGCTCTGGCCACGATGGGCGCTTTCGCGGTTATCGCGGCGGTGGAAAAGGACGAGCGCGGGATAACGGTTAAAGATCTGGACGGGTTTTCGGGGCGGCATCCCTGGCTGGCGGGGGCGATGGCCGTCTTTATTCTTTCGCTTGCGGGGATCCCGCCTCTGGCCGGGTTTTTCGGCAAGTTCTACGTTTTCACGGCGGCGCTTAAGGCGGGCTGCGTTTGGCTGGTGGTGATAGCGCTGGTGATGAGCGCCGTATCGGTGTATTACTATCTGCGCGTACTGACGGCGATGTACATGGAAAAGGAGCACACAGCGCTGCACGCGCGGCCCTCAAGGGCTATGAACCTGGCCCTGATCCTGCTCGCCCTAGCCGTAACCGCCCTCGGTATCTTCTCCGCCCCGCTCCTCCGCCTGGCCCAAGCCGCGGCTATATTCTGAAAATAGGAAAAATAGCGGCAGGCTGCCAGTTCGGGGTCCTGTCGACGGAGAGCCTTTTTGCTTCCCTCGGAAGCCTGCGGGACAAAAAGGCTCTCCATCGCCACCCCTCCAACGATACCCTGCCGCTATTCTTCCTTACATCTGTAAATGATCGACAGCCCATTGACAGCGCCGCGAATGTGATGTATAGTATACATCATGAGACGAACACAAATATATCTTTCAACGGAGCAGTGGAGAACACTGCACGCGTTGAGCTTCCGCACCCATCAGTCCATGTCGGAGTTGATAAGGAGCGCGCTTGACCGGAAATATCTGGGCAGCCGGCCCGGAGATTTTGAATCCGCCGTAAGAGCGGCGTGCGGCATATGGAAAGACCGCAAGGATATAGGGGATACTGCGGATTATGTGCGGAAGCTGCGCAAAGGAACGCGTCTGGAGCGGCTGCGGCGGCTAAAGAGGAAGCCGCATGCATGACATACTACTCGACTCCGATGTCATCATAGAGATCCTACGCGGCAACGAAGAAGTCGCCGGGGAAGTCATCAGCCTGTGCGAATCCGGGCGCGCGGCGCTTTACACCCCCGTATCTAAAGCTGAAATATACCACGGCATCCGTGAAGGAGAAAGCGGGAAGGCCGAAGCGCTTTTCTCCGCCTGCAGATCAGTTCCTATCACCGACGAGATCGGAGAAAAAGCCGGCCGCTATCTGCGCCAATTCCACAAAAGCCACGGCGTAGACATAGCCGACGCACTGATCGCCGCGGCGGCGCGCATTAACGGCGCAGAACTCTTCACCTTCAACCACAAGCACTACCCCATGAAAGACATCAAGCTCCATAAACTTAAATGATTAAAAAGGAGCCAGGCTCAGTTTGGCTAATAATTTAACTTTTGCCCGCTAACCTGAAAGTTGCGGTTGCAACTTTCCGCCCGCACAGCGGGCGCCCTCCGGGAGGCATACACCTCGTCGGGCCGGGCGCGCATAGCGCTGGGCCCGACGCCCGCTTCGCGGGGAATCCTGCAGAATGATTCTGTCCGCCTGATTTTCCTATGGAAACCGCTTCCAACTGCAGGATTCAGGCTAATTATATGGGAGGATGGCGGCAGGGTATCGGTGGAGGGGTGGCTCCGAACTGGCAGCCTGCCGCCATTTTTCCACTTGGGGTACCTGGATTTACAGGGATTTTTTTACGAGGGCGGCCACTTTCTTGGCGAGGTAGGAGAGTTCCGTGGTCTTGGCCAGGAATTCTTTGCAATTGGGCTCCTGGCGGAAAAGTTCGCTCATGTTCTTGTCGAAATAAGTGCCGGTGATGACGATGACCGGAACCTGACTGACATCGTCATAAGTCTGAAGCTCTCTCAACACCTCGATACCGCCGATATCCGGCATCATAATATCCAGAAGGATGATATCGGGCTTGAACGTCCTGACTTTTTGCAGACCTTCGCGGCCGTTGTCCGCCAGCTCAACCGTGTAATTCAGGTCGGTAAAATAACACGAGACCATGGTCTTGAATTCCGTATTATCATCCACGATGAGCATTTTCAGCATCAAAGTCCTCCAGAATAGGTACGACTAACAGTTAAATAAACCAAAAAAACACGGCCTCAATCAAGCGTTTTCGCTTGAGATGCGCTTGAAGCCTTAAGGCTCTTTGAAATCGTAAAGAGGAATTTACTGCCTTTGCCCGCTTCAGATTCCACCCAGATCCGGCCTTTATGAAGTTCCACCATCATCTTGCACATAGCCAGACCAAGTCCCATGCTCTGGCCGCTCTGCTTTTCCATCCGTGAATATTGCTCGAAAATCGTCCCGCGTTTGTCATCGGGCATGGCAGGCCCGGTGTCCCCGACCCAGAACAGCACGTTCTCCGCGTCCTGGGAAACGCCAAGGGTGATGGTTCCTCCGGCGGGGGTGGATCGGAGAGCATTGAGAACAAGGTTGGTCAGAACCCGTTCCATAAGCGCGGCGTCGGCGATAAATTCCAATTCCTGCGGCAAAGGCTGTATGCTCACCGTGATCTTCTTGGGAGTGGTCACAGGCTCGTGCTGCTCTGCGACACGCGCTATCAGGGCGTTGGCGCAGACCTTCTCCAGCGTCATCGCCATGACGCCCCGCTGCAGATCGGTGGTATTAAGGATGTCATCTATCATGCCGCGCAGGCGCCTGGAAGAATAAACCATGCTTTTGAAATACTTCTCCGTCTCGGGGGACTGCGGGAGCTTGCGCCTCAGGATTTCCGCGTAGCCCTGGATCGTGGCCAGCGGCGACCGCATATCGTGCGTTATCATGTGGAAAAAGGCCTCTTTTGTTTTTTCAAGCTCTTTTTCGTTGGTAATGTCGCGCAGTATGACCACACGGCCCTGGCGTTTGAGAGTGGCAAGGAAGAACCGGCTCGCCATAATGCCGTAATTCCTGACCGTCGGCTCCCCGTCTTCCGGGGCCGCTGGAAGCTTTATCTCCGCTTCCGACCTTAAAAATTTTTCCCCGGAAGCCAGGATGGCGGCGAATTCCCGCGCAAAGACCTCGTTTTTTATGGCGGCGGGGAGAACCACCTCCGGTGACACCCTGGGTATTCCCAGCAGGGCGAGCGCCGCCTGATTGGAATAGATGATCCCGCCCAGCTCATCCACCAGGATGACACCGTCGGAGATGGTGTCTATAAGGGCCTGGGCCTTGTTTTTTTCTTCCATTATCTGGCTGATCTGGAAAGCGCGGTAAGACTGCAATTCAAGCATCATGCGGTTGAGCGAGCCGGCGAGATCCCGGAGCTCCGGCCGGCCGGCCCGCGGAATAACCGCGTCAAGGCGGTAACCCGCGTTGAAAAATCGCCGCGCGGCGTCCGTCATGTCGTTCAATGGCCGGAGAACGCGCTTAAAAACCAGCGCCGAAAAAGCCAGGGCCGAAGCGAATCCCGCCGCCGCCACCACGATTAAAATGCCAGGGATGCAATTATGGCGGCCCGCGCTCCACGCGCCGGCGAGGAACACCGCCGGCGAGGCCATCGCCGCCAGACTCAGAAAAAAAACGGTCTTCAGTCTCATAGTTTACGAACGCAGGATCCCGCAAGCAACCGGCTATCTGGCCGCCCTTTCTTATGAATATATCATAAAAGGCGGGGACGGATAAAATCGCCGCGCCCGCCTGATTTCGTTCGGTTCCAAAGACTCCAAAAACTGTAACCAAACTGTAACCGCGGTATAACCGCAGTTTAACCGCATGGTCTTATACTATTGGTATGAAGACCCTGGCCGCCCTGCTGATAGCCACCCTCGCCGCCTGGACAAACCTGGCGGCCGGGGATTTTAATTCCGGCGCCAAAGGCACCACCGGGGCGGCGTTCCTCACTATGGGAATGGGCGCCCGGGCGGTGGGAATGTCAGGGGCGTACTCGGCGGTGGCCGCGGACGCTTCGGCGGTATCCTGGAACCCCGCCGGCCTTGTGCGCGCGCCGGAGCTTTCGGTGATGTTCATGCACTCAAGCTACCTGGCCGATATAAGCTTTGATTACCTCTCGTTCACCCATTCAAACGGCTCTTCCGCGTTCGGCGGCGCGGTCGCCTATATGAACGGGGGCAGTGTGGAGCATACGGACGCCTCAGGCAACAGCCTGGGGAACTACCAGCCCCGAGATTACGCCGGCACCCTGTCCTACGCGGCCGACCTGGAGGCCCTTGGCGCGGAGAAGGGGGCTTACCAGGCCGGGATAAGCGGTAAATATATAAGTTCCAAGATCATAGAAAAAGCCAGCGCTTTCGCTTTTGACGCCGGGATATCCGCCAAGACCGGCGTGGGGGGTAAGGTTTTAAGGCTCGCCCTGGTGGCGCAGAACCTGGGCGGCGGTATGAAGTTCGATAAAGAAAGCGATCCGTTACCCACTACCTTTAAAGCGGGCGGCGCGCTGAGTATAGCCAAAAACTGGCTTATCGCCGCGGATCTCGTGGCGCCCCGCGGCAACGCCCCGTATCTCTGCGCCGGGACGGAGCATACTGCCTATAAAGACGACGATATGCGCGTGCTGCTGCGCTTCGGCGCCAACAGTCTTACCATGGGCGATATCTCCGGGATAAACGGCATAAGCGGCGGACTCGGGGTGGTGGTGAAGAATATGGCCGTGGATTACGCGGTGGTTCCGTTCGGGGATCTCGGGATCGCGCACCGGATCTCGCTGACGATGAAATTCGGCGGCGCGCGCAGCGACGCGGAGAGCAAATACAACAGATACGGGCAGCGAACCGCGAAACGCAATGCCGATGACGACAGGCTGGCTTACTTCTTCAGATAAAATTCCTATAATGGTCAAGGCGGCTTTTTTATGAGAATAAAACGTGACTGTAAAACTAATTATCCGCGCGGATGCCTGGCCGGCCTTTTCACTTTATTGGCGACGCTCATCATGGCGGCAAATGCCGCCGCGGACCAGATCCCCAAGGGCTGGCACGATGTCTCGACCTGCGAGGTGAGCCTGGGCTGGGCCTGCGACCCGGATCATTATTCCACGCCGATCAAGGTGCACTTCTACGCGGATGCGCCTCACCCCTCTGGCACTTTCCTGGGGGAAAGCACCGCCAATCTGGTCCGTGAAGCCGCTGTCGGAGCCCAATGCGGCGGGTACTCTAATCACGGGTTCTCTTTCGCGACGCCGGTTTCGTTGAAAGACGGTAAAACGCACCAAATCTATGTTTACGGTATTAACCCGGACTCAAACGATAACCCATTGCTGGTCCGGCCGGCGACTCCGGCCGCGCAGTTTTTCACCTGTGCCGCCGCGGACACCACAGCCCCCACAGTAGCCATAAGCGCTCCGGCCAACGGAGCCGCTGTTTCCGGCAGTATAACCATATCCGCCAGCGCTTCCGACAATGTGGGTGTTTCTAAAGTGGAGTTTTATTCCAACGGCGTGTTGATAAAGACGCTTACGGCGGCGCCGTATTCGTTCCCGCTGGATACTACGCAGGTGTCGAACGGCGTTTATACGCTACAGGCTAAAGCCTACGACGCCGCGGGCAATGCCGGAACCAGCGCCTCTATAAGCGTTACGGTGAACAACGTCGTACGGGACGCGGCGCCGGTGGGTTGGCACGAAGGTTCGGATTGCAACGCGAGCGTAGGGTGGGTGTGCGATCCGGACAGGTATCCATCCGCCTTGACGGTTACTTTCTACGCGGACGGCCCGGCAGGGCAGGGGATCCTGCTTGGAAATGTTACCGCCAACGCCGCGCGCGAAGCCGGCGTGGCGCAGCAGTGCGGCGGCTCCGCGGCGCACGGATTCGTATTTTCAACGCCGGCATCGTTGAAAGATGGCAGACGCCACGTTCTATATCCCTACGTCGGTAGTATAAACGCCAACGGCGCGGTAGTCGGGAGCGTTCCGCTTGCCTTGTTGTCCAATCCTAATTCAATAAACACGATTACCTGCGCTGCGCCCGTAGACACGCCGCCGACGGTATCCATAACCGCGCCGGCCAACGGTTCCACCGTTTCCGGAACCATAACCATATCGGCCAACGCCTCCGACAATACCGGCGTTTCGAAGGTGGAGTTTTATCTGGACGGGGTGTTGAAGAATACCGATACCGCAAGTCCGTATTCATTCACGCTGGACACTAAGCCGTTGGCAAACGGAGTGCACAGCCTGCAGGCGAAGGCCTACGACGCGGCGGGCAATATCGGGATCAGCGCCTCTGTAAGTATTACGGTGAACAATGTTACGCAGGACATAACGCCACCGTCCGCTCCGCAGGGACTTAATGCCTCGGCTGTTTCTTCCTCGCAGATCAACCTCAGTTGGGCCGCTTCTACCGACAACACCGGCGTCGCGGGGTACAAGGTGTACCGGGGCGGCGCGCAGATAGGAACCAGCGCCGGGACATCGTTCCAGAACACAGGTTTGTCGCCTTCCACCGCCTATTCCTACACTGTGGCCGCTTACGACGCGGCGGGCAACGTGTCCGCGCAATCAGCGTCGGTCACGGCCGTCACCAGCGGGAACGCGCCCGTATCCGGACAGTTGTTCGCCGATCCTTCATTCGCTCTCGGCGTGCAGCATGGCTGGGCTAATACATATCCGGATGCGGAAGATACCATCTGCAAATCCCGATGGGCGGCCAGAAGCCCGTCGCTCTCAAACGCCAGCTGGCTGTTTTGGGAAATAGCCGAAAAAACATACTTCTGCGACAATCCGGCTACTCCCTCTGGCTCCTCTCCGATGACCTACAGCTCAAGCGATGGCTCGAAGCAATTCCTCAATTACGGCGGCGGCAGGATCGGGTGGCGCATTGATACCGCCAAAGAGTGGCGATCCGGGTGTAATTTGTCGCTTCCGGATCAGAACGGCGCCCGTCCTAAATACGGCGATCCGGCGACGAACTGGCCGCATTTTCTGATCGGACAGGACATCAAGGATCCCACCGATTCCCAGGGTAAATTCCGTGTCGGACGATACAGCAAGATGCTATTTTCCGGATCTATACTCCTGAACAACAGCGCGAAAACAGGAGAGCAGTGCCCTGGCGGCAGTTGGAGCACATCCTTCCCGAACCATGAGCTTTTCTACATGACATTCGTGCTTACCAAGACAGTGCCTTCCACAGGGGGAACGATCAACGCGAATACGATCTTCGCCCTCGTGCCGATGTTTTACTCCGAGGACGGGACGTCTCATGTGAACAACGCGGAGTGGATCATGCCGGATCAGTTCGGACAGGTAGTCTATTCTTCCCCCCTATATCCGTCGCTTAAACGCGGCCAGAGAGTGGACTATTCGGTGGACGCGATCGAGATACTGACGAACGCTTTGAAAGCCCTGAAAACCAACTACGGGCAGTCCTTCAACACGTCGGATTATCATGTATCCCAGATTCTTCTGGGCTGGGAGATCTGGGGGGGATATTCGAACGATGTCGAGGCAAGCGCGCTCTCCCTTACCGCTACGCCCATATCGTCATCCATAGACTCTACGCCGCCTTCGGCGCCAACGGGATTGCGGGCCACGGGAAAAGACCGGAGTGTTGATCTTAGCTGGTCGGCATCCACGGACGCGGGAGGCAGCGGCCTGGCCGGGTATCGGATGGATATATCTTCTTCGCCAGATTTTTCCTCTTTCGCCGCAGGCTATCAGAACAAGGATGTCGGCCTTGTCACATCCCTCACGGCCGCGGGACTTATTTCCGGAACCGTTTACTACGCCCGCATACGTGCCCGCGACGGGAACGGCAACCTTTCGCCATACAGCGGAACGGTTTCGGCTGAAACAAGCCGGCGGAGGATACTGTTCGCTTTCGGCACTTCCAAACCGGACGACCCTCCCGACCAGACCGCCCGGATGAAACAATCGGTCGCCAAAGTGGCGTTCGCTTTCGGCTCAATGGCGCGTCCGGCCTTTGAAACGGAGATCATCAGCGATGCCAGCCAGGTCAGCGTAGCCTCCATCAAGAGCCGCCTCGCATATTATAAAGCGAACCTGGGACCCAACGATACTTTCGTCATGTATTCCCATACTCACGGCGGCGCGTCCGGGATAATACTGAATTTTTCAGGGCCTGAACCCACGACCATAACCTGGAATGAACTGGCCGGTATGATCGCAGGCCTTCCGGCGCGCGACGTAATAGCGCTTACCATGGCGTGCCATTCAGGATATCTTGCGGACGCGCTAAAAGCGTCGCCCGGATCCTGGCAGGGACGAAGCCGCTCAGGAAGGAACCTGGTCGTTTTGACGGCCGTTTCGGCCGAACAACTTTCCGGCGCGACCGGCGATCCCAACGTGGGCAACTCTTTTACCTACGCGGTCTGGACCGGAATAAGCGGATCGGGCGACGGCTTTGAGGGGAAACAGCGCAACGGCGGCGTTGAACTGGGAGAACTGGCGGAATATGTGCTTTATACGACACGGGAAAAGTCCGGGAATCCCAAATTCAATCCGCAGTTCGCAGGCGAATACAACTCCGGCTATACCCTCGTAGAAGGGTATCTGGATCATACCGCGCCGTCCGCTCCGCGAAATCCGGCCCTCGCAAAAGGCGAGCGTTCCATAACTCTGTCCTGGGATCCCGCCACGGACAACGGCGGAAGCGAATTGGAGGGATATAGGGTGGATATTTCTCCAGACAGCGGCTTCACTAGCTACGTGGCGGGGTGGAAAAACCGGGATGTGGGACTGGTGGTATCCACCAGAGCGGCCGGGCTGGTCGCGGGTTCCACGTATCACGCGCGGATACGGGCCTATGACGGTGCCGGAAATCTCTCGGCCTATTCCTCCGCCGCCGCGGCGGACACCGCCAAACCCTCCGTAAAGATCACCTCGCCCTCCGACTGGGCGGTCGTTCCGGCGCGGGGGACCCAGTCCGGCCCGGCGGCCTATGTGGAGCCTGCCCGGACCGCTTTCACGCTCTCGTCCGCCGACCCCTCCGACTTTATCTCCGACACCGTGCTGGTCAAGTTCAAGTCCGGGCTGGGCGCCGCGGCCATGAGAACCGCCCACGCCGCCGCCGGCACAAGCGCGGTCTCACAGATCTCCGGCATAGATGTCCAGATCGTGCGCGTCGCCTCCGGCACCGTGCTGGACGCCGTCCGTAGCTACTCGCAGGATCCGGACGTCCTCTATGCCGAGCCGGATTATATCGCGCAAGCCGTGGGCCGCACGAACGACCCGCTCCTCGACAAACAGTGGCATCTCTTCATAACGGCGGCCGCCGGGACGAAGGCAAGCGCCTGGGACATGACCGCCGGTGCCAGCGGCGTAAAAATAGCCATCGTGGACTCCGGCGTCGCGGACAGCCACCCCGATCTCACCGGAAAGGTAAGCGCGAGAAAAGTGTTCGCGGGCGCGACCGGCTGCAAACATGGCACTTTCGTGGCCGGCCTTGCGGCCGCCAGCGGCAACAACGGGAAAGGCGGCGCGGGCGTGGCGTACAACTCCCCGCTGCTGGACGTAACGGTATTATCGGACAACTGCTCGGGCCCCTATTCCGCGGTAGCCGAAGGGGTGCGGTGGGCGGCGGACGGCGGCGCCAAGGTTATCAACCTGAGCCTGGGGGGCAGCAACTACTCGGCCGCGCTGGAAGACGCGGTAAATTACGCCTGGTCAAAAGGCGCGGTCATCGTCGCCGCGGCCGGGAACAGCAACACGAACGCTAAATTTTATCCGGCGGCCTACGGAAACGTCATCTCGGTGGCGGCCACCGACAAGGATGACGCGAAGGCCTCTTTCTCCAACCACGGCTCCTGGGTGAGCGTCGCCGCCCCCGGCGCCGCGGTCTTTTCCGCGTCCGTCTATCCCACGGCCGTGGACGGCTATGAAACCGGCAACGGCACATCCTACGCCTCTCCTATCGTCGCCGGCCTGGCCGCCATGATCTGGTCCAGCGGGATATGCTCCGATAACGTCTGCGTCCGCAAACAGATCGAAGCCTCCGCCGAATACATCCCCGGAACCGGCACGTATTGGACTTATGGAAGGATCAACGCCTACCGGGCGCTCGCGGAGCAGAAGCCGTCGAATGTCGTGGCCGTTACGGCCGACGCCTCCGACAATGTCGGAGTAACCAAAGTCGAGTTTTACGCCGACAGCGCGCTATTGGGCGCGGCGATTTCGCCTCCGTATGCTTTCCCCTGGAACTTCAGCACGGTCGCGGACGGACAGCACACTCTACAGGCCAGAGCCTACGATGCGGCGGGCAATATCGGAAGCAGCGCTGTTGTACGCGTCACGGTCTCAAAAGACGCTTCACAGTCCGGCAGAGTAGTGGCTGTAAGCACTGTCGTTCCCGCCAGCGCGGCGCTGATAGCGAGTAATTCCGCTATAGAGCGCCCGATGAGCGTCAGCATCCCGGCCGCGTCCTTTGCCGGCGAAGTCGTGCTGAGCTTAAAGGTGCCTAACGCTCTGCCCCCCGTGGATCCCGTCCAGAACGGGGGCCTTAAGTCCACCGGCGTAGGTCTGGAGATAACCCTTGATCAGGCGGTGCAGCCCGCGAAAGCGGCCACTTTGGAGGTTACCTATACCGACGCCGAAATGGCCGGGGTGGATCGCACAAAGCTGGTGCTCGCCCGCTACGATGAGAGCTCCAGGGGCTGGATACCCCTTGAGTCCGTGTCTTATCCCGAGCGGAACACAGTATCCGGACGGACCACCCATTTCTCCCTGTTCCAGGTGATGGTACTGGCCGCCGGCACCAACCTGGACAGCGCACGGATCTATCCCAACCCGTTCTATCCCAATAAGGGCCATACGCAGGTGAGCCTGGACGGCGTGCCGGAGGGGACTACTGTTAAGATCTACACCTTGAACGGTGAACTGGTGTGGGAGGGGAAAGCCAACTCCGCAGGCCTTGCCGTGTGGTACGGACGCAACAAGGCGGAGCGGAAAGCGGCAAGCGGCCTGTACCTGGTTTACTTCGAGCATGACGGCAAGAAGAAGATAAAAAAGGTCTCCGTGGTGAAATAAATCATTGGCAAAGTCCGGCGCCGGCCTTTTTGTCCGGTTCTTACCGTTTAAATCCTGCGGCAGATTCCGCGCGCAAGCAAGCATTTACGACAGGAGCGCCTTTCTGCTAAAATACTGCGGAAAGAACTTCTCCAATAAGGCGGGCCATGCCGATCTCGAAAGCAAAAATTTTAATAATAGAGGACGATGAAAATATTTCCGCTCTGGTATGCGGCCTTTTAACGGAAGCCGGACACTTTCCTATAGCCTTTACCGACGCCAACAGCGCGCTTGAGTGGCTTAAAGATCATAAACCGGAACTGATAATTTCGGACATGGGGCTGCCCGGTCTTTCCGGTATGCAGTTCTGTAAAATACTGAAAGATGACCCTGTAACCGCCAGCATTCCGCTGATAATGCTTACCTCCGTAAGGGACGAATTTCATAAAGTGGAGTCCCTGAAAACCGGCGCCGACGATTACATCGTAAAACCGTGTTCGAATAATGAGCTGCTGGCCCGCATCGACGCGCTCCTGCGCCGGTGTTATCACCAGGGGAAAACTGATAAGGTTCTTGTTTCCGGAGGCCTCACTCTAAATTTCGACACCGGCGATGTCACTGTGGACGGGGAAAAAGCGGATCTTCTGCCCAAGGAATTCGCCCTGCTGGCGATGTTTCTCAGACGGGAAGAGCGTATTTTGGAATATGCGTTTATAGCGGAAGCCGTCTGGGGATTAAACGCCATAGCTACGAGAGACACCATAAAAGTGACGATTCACCGGCTGAAATCCAAACTGGGGCGTTACGCGGACTGCATTGAGCCGGTAACGGGACTCGGCTATAAATGGGCCGACAAGTAGGCCGCGGGAAAGCTGGAATTCAAATCTATTCTATTGCCCGCCAAAAAATTGTAGAATAGGAACGTAGTATCGGGGTAGATTAATATCGAATCACAAAGGAGAATACTGATGATGAGATCAACAATATGCGCTGTCGTGCTGCTGTCGTTAAGCCGGTTCGCTTCGGCCGAAGTTAACTTCGACCAGGGCGTGAACGTACGGAACATTGTGGAGGAAGCGTCCGTTTCCGAAGTTAAGGCTCCGGAGGCCAAATTCATAGTGCCCTCTTATACTTTCCGGGACTGCAAAAAAATAACTTTCACGGAAACAAGCCCGCTGACCTCCCCAACGGTCCGGCTCTCAAGCACGGAAATGTACCAGGACTGCCAGAACACGGGCTACCCTCCGGGCCAGATCTGCTTTCCCCACACCAACGTTTACAGGGAAGACGTCCGGATAGTGATAACCGAACCGCGCACGCTGAACCCCGGCCAGACCGAGGTTTTTGAAGTATGTCTCTGGGGCCAGTTCCTCAGTTTGAAACAGATCACTCCGGCGTACAAATACAGGGAAGACCTTGTTCTCAGCGAATTCCGACTCACTCCCCAGGCCAAAGCCGCCGACGCAAAAGGTGGCGCGCAGGATTATTGCTCGCTGGTGATAGACACCGTCAACTCCTGCTCATATCAGTGCAAGGACGGCTCCTGGATAACCAAACCCAATCCTTTCCCGTCTACGCCGCCCTGGGTGCCTTTCCACGGCTGTCCTCCCAGCGTTCCCAACACCGCGCTGTAATCCTAAGCCTCAGTCGCGGTTGGAAAAGGGCCGGCTTTTTAGGCCGGCCCTCTTTTTTGTATTATAGCTGTAGGAATGCGACGCTTTTCAGGACTATCAAGGAGCCGATCCATGGATTATTTTTTGACCGAACAGCAGACGATGACACGGGATCTCGCTAAGAAAATAGCGGACGAGAAAATAAAGCCGGTCGCGGCCCATTACGACGAGACCGAAGAATTCGCCTGGCCGGTAATGAAAATACTGGCCGAAAGCGATCTCTTCGGCGTCTATATCCCGGAGCAATACGGAGGCCTGGGTGGCGGCATCCTGGATATGTGCCTTGTGACCGAGGAATTGTCCCGCGCCTGCGGAGGCATAGCGCTCGGGTTCGCGGGAACCGGCCTGGGCGCTATCCCGATACTTCTGTACGGCTCGGAAGAGCAGAAAAAAAGGTTCCTGCCGGACATAGCGAAAGGCAAGAAACTGGCAGCTTTCTGCATAACCGAGGCGGGGGCGGGATCGGATGCGGGATCGATAAAAACGACCGCCCGGAAAGATGGCGACCGCTACATTCTGAACGGAACCAAGCAGTGGATAACCAACGCGGGCGAGGCCGAAATATATACCGTGATAGCCCTCACGGATAAAGCCAAGGGCGCGCGGGGCGCGAGCGCGTTCATCGTGGAAAAAGGCGCGAAGGGCCTGAGCTTCGGGAAAAAGGAAAAAAAGCTGGGAATACGGGCCTCGGCGACGCGCGAGGTTATTTTCACCGACTGCGAGGTTCCCGCCTCCAACCTTATCTCAAAAGAGGGAATGGGATTCATAGTGGCGATGAAAACATTCGACAGTTCCAGGCCGGGAGTGGCGGCCCAGGCTGTCGGCATAGCGCAGGGCGCGCTTGACCACGCCGTGGAATACGCCAGGACCCGAGTCCAGTTCGGCCAGCCTATCTCCGGTTTCCAGGGCATCCAGCATATGCTGGCGGATATGGGCACGCAGGTAGAGGCGGCGCGCGCGCTTGTGTACGCCGCGGCCCGCATGGTGGACTCAGGCGCGAAATCAGTGGCCAAAGAATCCGCCATGGCGAAACTTTTCGCAAGCGAGGTCGCGATGCGCGTGACCACGGACGCCGTCCAGATCTTCGGAGGTTACGGCTACATGAGGGAATACCCGGTGGAAAAATATATGCGCGACGCCAAGATCACCCAGATCTATGAGGGCACAAGCCAGGTTCAGCGCAACGTCATAGCCGCCAATATGATCAAAGAGAGCCTGAAGAGGCAATCTCGGGACTGAAAGCGTCCGGTCTGTCCGTATGAATATCATCGTCTGCATAAAACAGGTGCCGAACACTACCGAGATCAGGATAGATCCGGTGACGAATACGCTCATCCGGGACGGGGTGGAGAGCGTCATAAACCCGTTCGACACTTACGCCATAGAAGAAGCCGTCCGTCTGAAAGAGCGCCTCTCCGGAAAAGTCACCGCTCTCACCATGGGCCCGCCTCAGGCGGAGAAAGCGCTGAAAGAAGCGCTCTCGCTGGGCTGCGACGAGGCTGTGCTGGTGAGCGATAGGAAGTTCGCCGGTTCCGACACCTGGGCCACGAGTTATACGCTCGCGGCCGCGATAAGGAAGATCGGCGCTTTTGACGTCGTTCTGTGCGGGAAACAGGCATCCGACGGGGACACCGCGCAGGTCGGCCCCGGCATCTCCGTCCATCTGGACATACCGCAAGTCGCTTTCGTAAAGAAGATCGAAGATGTCTCCGTGAATGCGGCAAAGGTGGAACGCATGACGGAAGAGGGTTATGATATAATCGAAACCCCGCTTCCCTGCCTCCTTACCGTTGTAAAAGAGATCAACACGCCGCGCCTGCCGTCGCTAAAGGGCCTGATGCGGGCCAAATCCGCGAAAATAATCAGGTGGACAGCGGACGACCTTGAGGCGGATCCCGGATCGTTGGGGCTGGACGGCTCCCCCACGCGCGTGGCAAAAATCTTCACGCCCCCGCCTAGAAAAGGGGGCGAGATCCTTAAAGGCTGCGCCGGGGACGTTTCCAAAAAGCTGGTCGGGCTGCTGAAAGGCGTGGTGATATAAAATGGCGGGCTCCATAATGATATTCCCGGATAAATGCGCCGGCTGCGCGCTCTGCGCGGCGGTGTGCCCATTCGGCGCCATCCGCATGGCCGGCCCGAAAGCCGTCATCGATCCGGAGAAATGCACGCTCTGCGGCGCGTGCATTGCGGTATGCAAATTCGACGCCATAGAACTGCGCAAAGACACGGAGCAAAAAAAGGATCTGTCCAGGTACAAGGACGTCTGGGTTTTCTGCGAGCAGAAAAAAGGCGTCATACAGCCGGTGTCTTTCGAACTTCTGGGGGAAGGGGCCAAACTCGCCAAAAAACTGGGCGTAAAACTCTGCGCGGTCGTCCTTGGGAGCGGTATAGAGCCCAGAGCGTCGGAACTCTCGGCCCGCGGCGTGGACAGGATCTACCTGGTGGATAACCCCGCTTTGGGCGTGTATCAGGATGATCCGTATACGGAAGTCCTGGCGCGGCTTGTCGAAGAATACGCTCCTGAAATTCTGCTCTGCGGCGCCACAACTATCGGCAGAAGCCTGGCAGCCCGCGTCGCCGTGAAAATAAAAACCGGCCTGACGGCCGATTGCACCGGACTGGATATAGACGAAAAGGAAAGGCTCCTTTTGCAGACCCGGCCGGCGTTCGGCGGCAATATCATGGCCACCATCATAACGCCGAACCACAGGCCCCAGATGGCTACGATCCGCCACAAGGTCATGAAAGAAGCCGAAATTTGCGAAACGCGCGCGGCCGAAATTATAAGAAAGAACTATCCCGAAACCGTGATGATCTCCCGCACAAAACTGCTCGGAGTGATGGCGGAAATAGAGGAAACCGTCAATCTGACGGAAGCCGATGTCGTAGTGGCCGGCGGCCGCGGCATGGGCGGACCGGAAAACTTCGCCATGATAAAGGAACTCGCCGTGGTTCTTAACGGCGCCGTCGGCGCGTCCAGAAGCGCCGTGGATTCGGATTGGATCCCGTACTCGCATCAGGTCGGGCAGACCGGCAAGACCGTCTGTCCGAAACTCTACATAGCCTGCGGCATCTCGGGCCAGATCCAGCACCTGATAGGCATGCAGTCGTCAAAGATAATAGTGGCCATAAACAAAGACCCGGACGCGCCGATCTTCAAAGCCGCCACTTACGGCATCGTGGGCGACGCCTTGGAGATAGTTCCGGCCCTGATCAAAGAATTCCGGCGCGTGAAAAATTTTTGACTTTTCCCCGTTGGTATGCTTCAATAGGCTGATGTCCGCGTTCGGCGCCGGGGGGGCGCTGAAAACCGCTTCAAGTAAGGCTTCCCGCAAAAATCCAAATTCTGATTCCCCGCGGGGGGATTGAAAGGAGGAATTGTGCCCGATAAAGACGGTTTTATGCCTATGGCCGAAAGCGGCCATGGAATCCTGGAACTGGAAAAAGCGGAACTTGCGCGCGAACTGGCGGCCGCCAGGAAACAGATTGAAACAGAGAGAAAAAAATACAAGGCGCTGTTCAACTGCGCCCCTGTTCCCTGCCTGGCCCTTGATCCCGAAGGCAGGATCGTTGAAGCCAATAAACCCGCCGCGGTATTCTCCGGATACGCGCCGGATGAACTCCTCGGCCGGGGAGCGGAGGAGTTCATAACGGAGGCGGATAGAAGAAAATTTTCGGCGGCTTTCGCCGCCGCCCTGAACAAAAGCTACCTGGAAAATATTGAAACGGCTTTTGTCATAAAAAAAGGAAGCGAAAGAAATATTATCCTGAACTTCAGTTCCATAAAAGGCGAGACCGGCGGCGTTGAGCGGATCCACTGCGCTTTCATAGACGTAACCGAACGCAAGGCGGCCGAGACGGGGCTTAAAAAGAACCTCCGTCTTTACAATTTCCTGGCACAGATCAATCTGGCGGCCGCTAAAATCAAAGATTCGGAACAGCTGCTCTCCCAAATCTGCGAAATAGCGGTAAATAACGGAGGCTTTAAAATGGCCTGGGCGGGCATCCCCGACAAAGATGTCGGCAGAATAATCCCGTTTTATTCCGCCGGAACCGTCCGCGGGTACCTGGACTCGCTGAAAATAGACATGGAGGGCGCCACCTCAAAAGGCCCCACGGGCACGGCCGCCGCCACCGGGGAAATAAGAACTTGCCCGGATATCGCCAATGACCCCGCAATGTTTCCCTGGCGGGCTCGGGCGCTTGAACGCGGATACCGGTCCTCCGCGGCTATTCCGCTTCTGGAAAACGGAAAATTGGCGGCTGTGTTAAGCATATATTCCTCGGAAACGTTCTTTTTTACAAGCGAGGAGATAAAACTGCTCAGCGAGATCCAGGCGAGCGTCTCCCTGGCCCTGGCCGCGATCGCCTCCGAAAAAAAGCGCTCCGAAACCCAGGCCGCCCTCGCGCGCACGGCCGGACATCTGACCCGCGTAATGGAAGCGGCTCCCGTAATACTTTTTACGCTGCGCTACGTTAACGGACGCTTCATCCCGGAATGGATAAGCGGAAATACCCAGGGGCTGCTGGGTTATGAGCCCGTGGAGATGCTGCAGCCGGGCTGGCGGGAGAACAATATTCATCCTCTGGACGTGAGCCGTGTGGAGGCCGGAAAAAAAGATCTTTTGGAGAAAGGCTCGCTTTCGCAGGATTTTCGCGTTAAAAAAAAGAACGGCGGCTATTTATGGATACACTCCCAGTTAAAAGTCGCTTCAAAGTCCGAGGGAGAAGTGGCGGGTTCGTGGATCGACATCACTCCGCTGAAAGAGTCGGAGGAGTATTTCCAGGAGCTTTTCGACAAAGCGCCGGTGGGCTACCAGTCGCTGGACTCCGACGGGAAGATCCTGACCGTGAATAAAACCTGGGAAACAACGTTCGGGTATTCGGCCGCCGAAATCAGGGGCCGGTATTTATGGGACTTCATGACGCCCGGAAACAGAGAACACTGCCGGGAAGCGTTCCGGAAATGCATGGCCGACGGCACCGTGGACGGGATCAAGACCGAAATAACGCGAAAGGACGGGACAAAGCGCAATCTTTCTTTCAACGGCTGCGTCGCCTACAACAGGGACGGCAGTTTCAGACAGCTGAACTGCGTTTTCGCCGATCTTACCGGGCAGGTACGCGCGTCCCAATGAAAAATTTACGGCCGGACTGTTTTTTCAGGGCAGCTTCACGATCCCGTCTTTCTGACGGATATCCCTGTCCCTGATGGCGCGGCGGATGTGTAATTCCGCGCTCCTGCGCAGCTCGTCCCTGGTCAGGATCTTTCTGGCAAGCCCCTGCTCTATCGCCTTCATGCCGACCGCGACGGCCTCTTCGATGAATACTTCCGGCTCATCCATCCTGGGCATGATATAATTTTCGTCCATCCCTTTCTTCTCCGCATAGCCGGCAAGGGCTTCGGCCGCGGCTATGCACATATCGTCGGTGATAGTCCTTGCGTGAACGTCGAGGGCGCCGCGAAATATCCCGGGGAAGCCCAGCGAGTTGTTGACCTGGTTATCAAAGTCCGAGCGGCCGGTGGCGACCACCCTTGCTCCCGCTTCTTTCGCGTCCCAGGGCCACATTTCCGGGATAGGGTTGGCGGTAACGAATACTATGGCGTCCTTGTTCATCTTAGCCACCCATTCCTTTTTGATGACGTCGGGGCCGGGGGTGGAAGCCGCGCTCAGGACATCCGCGCCGGCCAGAGCGTCCTCAAGCCGGCCCGTCAGTTGCCGGCCATTCGTAATATTGCACATATGCCATTTTTCTTTATGATCTTTAAGGTCGGTCCGGCCTTTGTGGAGAATCCCCTTGGAATCCACGTAGATAAGATTTTCCGGTTTGGCCCCGTAGGACATATAGAGAGTGCCTATGCGGATATTGGCCGCGCCCGCCCCGAACAGGACTATCTTCACGTCCCCGATCTTCTTGCCGACTATCTTAAGCGCGTTGATAAGGCCGGCGAGGCACACCGTGGCCGTACCCTGCTGGTCGTCATGCCACACCGGGATATCCATGGTTTTGCGGAGTTCGTCCAGGATATAAAAGCACTTAGGCTGAGCGATGTCCTCCAGATTGATGCCGCCGAAACTGGGGGCCAGGTACCGGACGGTTTTTATGATCTCGTCTGGATCCTTGGTGTCCAGGCAGATGGGGAAAGCGTCCACGCCGCCCAGATACTTGAACAGAAGACCTTTGCCCTCCATGACCGGCAAGCCCGCCTCCGGGCCTATATCCCCCAGGCCGAGAACGCGGGTGCCGTCGGAAACCACGGCCACCATATTGGCCTTGTTGGTATGCTCATAGACCTTTTCCGGGTTCCGCTGTATATCCTTGCAGACGGCGGCCACTCCGGGGGTGTACCAGATGGCAAAATCGTTTATGTCCCGGATGCAGCATTTGGGGACTATTTCCACCTTGCCTTTATAGAAAGGATGGAGGGTCATCGCCTCCTCGGCCGGTTTATTGGCCTTTTTAAGCAGTTCCTCTTTGGATATTTTAACGGCCGCCACGCTGTTTTTTTTGGTCATATTGCGCCCCTTGTTAGATTCTCCGCGGATGTTTTCAGCCCGTAAATCGGATCCGTCACGCTCAATCCAAGTGTAGGAAATATAGTTTGTTTTGACAATGCTTTTTTTGTATACTAGTTTTCGATTGACAGTGGAGACCTGACGCGCAGAATCCACCCGAAAGGCCTCAAAAACCTCCCGGTGGTGAAACAGGCCCGAGTTACTGGCACCGTAGCTCAGGGGTTAGAGCGGGCGTTTCATAAGCGCTAGGTCAGTGGTTCGATTCCACTCGGTGCCATTTATTTTTTTGCCCCGCGCCCTTCCTCCTCCGAACACCCGGAAAATCAGATTCAGGCGCAGGCTATAAAACGCGGTTACGGGGGGCGGATCCGATGTCCGAAGTATATTTGACCAAAGAAGGCTATGAAAAGCTCAAAGAAGAGCTGGCAAGGCTCAATAACGAAAAAACGGAGCTCGCCCGCGAAGTGGAAGAGACTCGCGCGCAGGGAGACCTGAAAGAAAACGCCGGCTACCATGCCGCGAAAGAAAGGCACGGCATGGTTCTCAACCGCATACACGCTCTTCAGACCAAGCTTCACACCGCAAAACTGGTGGACAACCTGGAAGTCAACAAGGATGAAATACGGCTTGGCGCCACGGTCACCATGGTGGATGAGATCTCAAAGAACCGGATGGTATACACTTTGGGCAGCGCGGACGAGGCCGACCCGGGCCAGGGCAGGATTTCGGTCAGTTCGCCTCTCGCCCAGGGACTTCTGGGCGCCAAAGCCGGCGACCGGGTCCGGATCAAACTTCCCAGCGGAGAAAAGATCCTGAACATTCTGAAAGTGGAATATAACCAGCCGGCGAGGCAGTAATAGAAAGCGGGATAGAAGGAGCTAATTTATGGCATTTTGGGGAAACAAGCCGGAAGAACAATTGCCCGGCGGCCAGCCGCATCCGCCGGGTCAGCCGCCCGCCCAGCCGGGCGGCCTCAGCATAGAGGAATCGTACCAGGAACTGCTCAAGACCAAGGGCAGGGCGCCCGGCATAGACCTCGCCATAAAACTAAGCGATATGATCCTTGAGCACGCGGTGCAGGAGCGGGCCAGCGACGTCCATATTGAAAACCAGGGCGCCAATCTGCGCGTCCGTTTCCGCGTGGACGGAATTCTCCAGGATATGCTGCACGCCCCCAAGAACGCCGATATCCCTTTGACCCAGCGCATCCGCGTGCTGGCCGGGTTCGATCCAGAACCTCCCACCTCTTTCAGGAACGAGGAAGGCCGCTTCCAGAAGATGATAGCGGGCCGCGCCATTCAGGTGCGTGTCTCCTCTTTCCCCACCGTTAACGGGGAAAAACTGGTCTTAAGGGTGCTGGACAGGCAGCAGCTGGGCCTGGATCTGGATCAGCTGGGCCTGGATCAGGAATCCCTGGTCATCATCAAAAAGCTAATCCGCAATCCTTACGGGATTTTCTTCATCACCGGTTCCACCGGCTCGGGCAAGACCACCTCGCTCTACGCGATGCTCAAGAACATCAACACGGCGATGATAAACATCATCTCGCTTGAGGATCCCGTGGAATACCGTCTGGAGGGAGTGAACCAGGCGCAGATAAACGCCAAGACCGGATTCACCTGGGCCGAGGGACTCAGAACCATCCTGCGGCAGGATCCGGACGTGATCATGGTGGGGGAGATCCGGGATTACGAGTCGGCGGAGATCAGCCTGCGTTCCGCTTTGACCGGCCACCTGCTCTTCACCACCATCCATACCATAAGCGCCCCAAGCATTATAGAACGGCTTTTTGAGATGGGTGTTCCGCCTTTTCTCATAGCCTCCTCCATGCTGGGCGCCATGTCGCAGCGTCTGGTGCGCAAGGTGTGCCCCCAATGCGCGCAGAAAGCCGCGCCCCCGTCCGAAGCCGTGGTAAGCGAGTTCGTAAAGAACATGGATCCCGTAGAGGGAAACATGATAAAGGAACTGATCCTCAAACCCGGCGCCGACTACAAGGTTGAGAAAGGCTGCGCCGCCTGCCGGAACACCGGCTACCTCGGCCGTATCGGCATCTTCGAATTAATGCTCATGAACGAGGAAATCCGCAAACAGGTGCTGGATCACAACCCCACCGATATGATACGGCGCACGGCCGTCCAGACCGGCAAACTGCGCACCCTCCTGATGGACGGCATAGGCAAAGCCCGCAGCGGCGTCACCACGCTTTCAGAAGTGATACGGGTCACGGCCACGATGGTGTAGCGCCGCTTCCGGCGGCGCGTTCCTGATGAAAATAATCGTGATGAAATTCGGCGGCAGTTCCCTGGCCGAGCCCGAAAAAATAAAGATAATGGCTGAACGGGCGGTCAGGATCCGCGCCGGCGGATCCGGGGTGGTCATGGCGGTATCCGCGCCGGCGGACATGACCGACGACCTGCTGGCCCTTTCCAGACTTATAACAACCGGGGCGGAAGCGCGCGAGCGCGATGTCCTGCTTTCCGCCGGTGAAACGGTGAGCGCCGCTCTGATGGCCATGGCGATAAGCGGACTGGGCGTCAAAGCCGTTTCTCTCTCCGGAATACAGGCCGGAATAAGAACCGACTCCGTCCATGGCTCGGCCCGCATAACCGCCGTAAATCCCGCGCGAATACTCCGGGAACTCAAAAAAGGCCGTATCGTGGTCGCGGCGGGCTTCCAGGGAGCGGACAAATCCGGAGATATTACGACATTGGGCAGGGGCGGTTCCGATCTGACGGCGGTGGCGCTGGCGCGGGCGCTCAAGGCCGGTGTCTGCGAACTCTATACGGATGTGCGGGGGATCTACACCGCCAACCCGGCCATAGTACCCCGGGCGAAAAAGCTCCCCAGGGTCTCCTACGCCGCGATGCTGGAACTGGCGCGCTCCGGCGCCGAAGTAAGGCAGTTTCAGGCCATAACCTACGCCGCTAAATACCGCATACCCCTGCACCTGCGCTCTTCTTTCGAGAACGGGGAGGGCACGAGGATCGGAGACTTCGACCACGGCGGCGCACGGCCGCGGGTGATCTGTTTTTCCATGAAAAAAACCGGCCGATCGGCCGAGATCTGTCTTATAGGCTCAAAACTGGATACGCCGGGAATAAAAAAAACGGTAAAAGCGGCGGCCGCGGCCGAAGGACATCGGTTAAGGAAAATAACCTGTGCTCCGGGCAAGCTCACCCTTACCGCCGCTTTCCGGGATGGCGAACCCCTGCTGAAGGCGCTGCACGAAACGTTCATCCCGCACGCGCCCCGCAAATCCCGCATCCAAACCGCCGATCGTCGGTAACGTCAAGACTTCTGTGTAATTTCCCAGTGCAGGGTTCGCGGGTCCTGCCAGGCATGGGGCCCATCGGGCCTGCGGCCGGCCCGGCGACTTCGCGCCGGTTCCTCCTCGGCCCGATCCAACCCATGCCTGTCACCCGCTCCACCTACATCGCCAAGGGTTTATCCTTCCAAATCACATTTTGCCTGTTGAATATGGCAAAAATTATCCGTTTCACGCTTTTACTGTTGGTAAAACAACTCATCGGTCGCGTCCGCCGCCTTACTTCCCTGAATACCCGCTCTATAATATTCGTCGTCCTAAGCTTTATCCACATCGCTTTCGGGCACTCGTAAAACCTAAGCAGGTCTTCAAGATCTCCTTCCAGGCATTCAACGGCTTTGGGCACAATAGGACGCCAGATCTTTGCCCAAGTTTTGAATGCTTTTATGGCCCGTCCGTAGTTCTCCGCGTCGTAAATACCCTTCGCCTGACCTGTGCACGCTTTCTGCAGCTTCTTCGGCAGGTGATTGGCCACATTCCTGAGTTTATGCGCCCAGCAGCGCTGTTTCGGAACATCCGGGAATATGAAATCCAGCGCGTTCATCATTCCCTTCCCGCCATCAATCGAGATTAATTCCAGATGGTTGCCTTCAAATCCTCTGTTTCGCATACTGGTAAGAAAACATTCCCATGCAGCCTGGGATTCGCCTTTTCTGGCAAGTCGGAAGTCTATAAGTTCCCTTGTCCCGTCTCCTTTTATCCCATAAGCCACAAGTATACACCTACGCCTGGCCTTCACGGGACTTTTAGCCTTCAGATAAATCCCGTCCAGGAATAAAAACTTGTAGTCGTCGCTGAGGGCTCTCGCGTGATATTTTCCGACTGCTCCATCCAGCACTTTGGTTACGGCGCTCACCGTGGCGGCGCTGACCATATTTTGACCGTAAAGCGGCTTCAGCACTTCTTTAACTTTTCGGGTCGACACGCCGGCCAGGAACATATCCATCATAAGATGATTGACCGCTTCCGTCCGCTGCCGGTATCTATTGAATGTTTTAAAACTCATCGTGCCTGAGCGAAGCCGGGGCACGGCCAGCGAGTTTATCCAGCCATACGGCGTCCAAAGGTTCCGGGTGTAGAACCCGTTTCGATAATTCAGACGCTTGGTGCTGTGTTCCCAGCGCCGCGCACCCGCCAAATCCTGAATTTCTACTTCCATTGTAGTTTCCAGTAATCGCTTGACTGCTATGAGCGTTTCCGACTTTAGATCGCCCCAGAAATCCTCTTTGATTTGCGCCTGCCGCTCTTTAAGATCCTTGTCGGTAAAATAAAGTTCCTGTATACTGTTCATAAGGGTTATCCTCCTAGTGTTTTCTAAGCAACTACATTGGAGGATAACCCCTACTATTTTTGCAAGCTAGAAATTACACAGACTATCGTACATTACCCCGATCGTCCCCGGCATTGACAGCACACCGGCAAAGCTATAGAATCTAACAATGGCCGCTTTTATCAAGTCCGTTTTCGGGGTTTTCTGGGTGATCTCCGCCGGTTTCGTCGGTTTCCTGGCGTATATCGTCCTCCAGACGGAACACGATCCCCGGCTCATCTGGGCCTGGCTCGTTATGTGCGGATTCACTTTCATTTCCGCCACCTGGCTGGCCTACAACATCATCTTCGCTCATCACCACCGGCAAGTACCTGACCGAAATTACTGAACGGACAATCAGGATCAATCGGTAAATTCCCATCACTAGCCACAACCACTAGTCACTGATCACTTTTTTATATGAAATACGATCTTGTAATCAAAGGCGGCCTGGCCGTGCTGGAAAATGGTCCGGCCCGAACCGATATCTTTATCTCAAAAGGCGTGATAAAGCGTCTTTCCAGGCCTTCGCACCGGGAATATAACGCGGCCCGCGTAATCGACGCGGCCGGCCTCATCGTTCTGCCCGGGATCATAGACGCCCATGTCCACTACAGCCTGCATCTGGGCGGCGGAGCCATGACGTCGGACGATTTTTACTCCGGCTCGGCGGCGGCGGCCTGCGGAGGCGTCACGTCCGTAATAGACTACACGGGCCAGGGCCCCGGCGTTCCGTTGAGAACCGGGCTTAAGGAGAGGATCGAGGAAGCCGAGGGCCTCATGCACGTGGACTACGGTTTCCACGCCGCTGTTCCCTCGTGGAAACAACTTTACGACCCGGCCGCGCAGATCAGGGAACTGATGGCGCTGGGCGTTACCAGCTTCAAATTCTTCACCGCGTACGGATCCAGAGGGCTCATGTCCTCGGACGCGGAACTTTTTGAGGCGCTTGAAGTTTCAAAAAAAAGCGGCGCGCTCGTCTGCGTCCATGCGGAGTCCGGTTCCCTGATCGATCTGTTCGTCGAGCGCGAAAGACATGAGAAACGCCCCGGGGCGGAGGCGCACCGCCTTTCAAGGCCGGACTTCACCGAGTGGGAGGCCGTAAGCCGGGCGCTGGTTCTGGCGGGGCGCGCCGGAGGGAATATCTATTTCGTCCACCTTTCCAGCGGCGTCTCCGCGGAACTTATTGCCGGGGCGCGCGCCAAAGGCGTACGGGCCCTGGGAGAAACCTGTCCCCAATATCTGCTCCTCCGGGAAGCGCTCTTTAAACGAAAGGACGGACACCTCTACGCCACCTGTCCGCCGGTGAGAACAGCCGGGGACGCGGCAGCTCTCTGGACGGCCTTTAATAAAGGCGCGCTGGGCGTAGTAGCGACCGACAACTGCACTTTTACCCGCCGGCAGAAAGACCAGTGGGCGGGGGATATAGGCCGGCTTTACATGGGTCTGCCCGGCACTCAGACTTTGCTCCCGCTCATTTATACTTTCGGGGTCAAAGAGGGCCGCATAAAACTTTCCGGGCTGGCGAGGATTTTATCCGCAAACCCCGCCAGGGTCATGGGGCTTTACCCGCAAAAAGGCGTGATAAGGCCGGGCTCGGACGCCGATTTCGCCCTCGTAGACCCCTCCGCGTCCGCGCCGGTGGATTTCAGAAAACTCAAACACAATACGGATTATTCGCCCTACCAGGGCCTTAAACTCTCCGGCTGGGCAAAAAAAACTATTTTAAGAGGGGAAGTGATCGCCGAAGAGGGGGAACTGCTCCAGCCCGACAGGCCCGGAGGGCGGTTCCTGCGCCGCAAAAAGACGATGCTACGATAGCCATTACCCGATATCCGGTGTAATAAATTTTTTAATTATTTATCCAGTTTCTATATTTACTGGTTACCGGTTACTGAATACTGGTTACTGTAAAAATTGCCGTGCTGTTTTTACATCTTTAAATATCTGCCTTCGGAGGGCTTCCCTGGAACTGAATTTTCTTTCGGGCCGCAGGCGCCGCAGGAATTCCACTTCCAGCCTGCGCCCGTAAATATTCCGGTCAAAATCCAGTATATGGACTTCCAAAAGCAGGGGGGCGGCGGAAGCCGCCACGGTCGGGCGCCGTCCCACGTTGGCCACTCCATAAAACATTTCGTCTCCCAGCCGTACTCTCACGGCGAAGATGCCTGGCGGCAGGATCTTGGCCGGGTGGGCGCCTATGTTGGCGGTCGGAAATCCCAGACGGCGGCCCAGGCCAGCCCCCCTGACCACTTTTCCGGAGACGGAATAGTTCCATCCCAGACACCTGGCGGCCGGTTCCACTCGGCCTTTCCTGAGAAAAGCGCGGATAAGCGAAGAAGAGATCTTGCTGCCTTTGAAAACGGCAAAAGGTATCGCCTTAAACCCGACTCCCGCCGAGGCGCAGCGCCTCCTGAGAAAAACGAGGTCGCCTTTACGGTCTTTGCCGAGGGCAAAATCACGGCCTACGCACAGCCCCCGGGCGGAGCGGGCGTTCAGGATTATCTTGTCAAAAAAAGCCTCCGCGCTCATCTCCGCCAGCGCGTTGTTAAACGGAATTCTGGCGATATTTTTCACCCCCAGGCGCCGGATCCGCTCCTCGCGCTCCCCCGGCAGGGTGATAAGACAATTTTCCTTTTCCCCGGAGAAAAAAAACCTGGGCGGCAGGGGGAAATAGGCGAGAGAGCTGTCCAGGCCCCTCTTCAGGCTTTCCCGGATAAGCGCCCTGATGATCTTCTGGTGACCGAGATGCACCCCGTCGTAAGTGCCGATAGTAAGGAATACGGGCATATCAGCCCAAATTCCTCAGCCGGAATTTGGAAGGATGAGGGATGAGGGATGAGGGATGAAAAACTAATTTCATAAATATCCGTTTGGGCGGGCGGCTTCAACCGAAATTTCAGGTTTTATAGATTTTTCAGGTCAGGAGGAACTTCCAGCAGTCTGGCCTTAAGACTATCAAGCGGAAGTTCCTGAAGAGTTTCCCTGTCCAGGGCGTCCGCCACTGTCCAGCGGTTCACGCTAAGCCGGCGCAATTCGCTCAAATGACCCCCGGTACCGAGCATGCGGCCTATTTCATAGGCGATGGAGCGCACGTAAGTGCCGCCTGAACATTCCACCTCGAACTTAAGCGACGGCTCTTTAAAAGAGTACCTGTTCCACTTAATATTGACCTCGCGGCGGATGGCCGGAACCGCGCTGTTCTTGCGGGCCAGTTTGTAAAGATGCGTGCCTTTATAGCGTACGGCGGAAAATGACGGCACCTGCTGGACGACCTTGCCGGTGAAAAAGCCGATAACGTTCTTTATCTTTTCCTGCGTAATGCCCGCCACAGGCGTTTCCCTGAGGACTTTCCCTTCGGCGTCCCAGGTGTCGGTTTCCACTCCCAGAGTTACGACGCCGCTGTATACTTTGACGCAGCTCTGAAGTTTGGCCTGGTACTTGGTGGCGGAACCCATCAGCATGACCAGGAGCCCGGTGGCCATTGGATCCAGGGTGCCGGTGTGCCCTATTTTCTTGAAGTTAAAACGGCGGCGCAGAAGATCCACGGCGTCGTGCGAGGTTATGCCTTTAGGCTTGTCAAAAAGCAAAAGGCCTGAAATCTGGGGGGAAGCGGGTTTCATATGGCAGATTAAGAATCAGGCGGCCAGGAGCTTCTGGATCTCGGCCAGGACTTTTGTTCTGGTTTCCTCCATGCCGGCCTTTATCTTGCAGCCGGAGGCGTTTTTATGGCCTCCACCGCCGAAGATCTTGGCCAGAGAACTGACGTCCGCGTGGCCCCTGGAACGGAAAGTAACGCCTATGCGGCCCTCTTCCTCCCTGAAAAGAACGGCTAATTTCACGCCCGGCGCCATCATTCCGTAATTTATGACATTCTCGGTATGCTCGGGCGCGGCGTCGAAATCGGTGAAGTCCGAAGTCCTGAGCGTCATTACGGCCACCCGGCCGCCGCTGAGCAGCTCAAGGCTCTCCAGCGCCCGTCCGAGGATCTTGAGCGCCGGGGCTGATTTGGAGGCGTAAAGCAGATCGTTGATCCTGGAGAATTTAAAACCCGTTTCCAGCAGCCGCGAAGCCACCTCCAGAGTGCGGGGGCTGGTGGCCGGAAAATGAAAACGACCCGTGTCGGTCACTATCCCCACGTAAAGACAGGCGGCTTCGGTCTTGGTGATATGCACGTTCATACTGTAAAAAAGCCTGTAAATTATCTCGGCCGTGGAGGAAGAATGCGGCTCCACGATATTGACATCGCCGTATAATTCGGAAGTCTTGTGGTGGTCGATATTCACCACTTTCCCGGCGTGTTTGAGGACGGAGGAAAGATCCCCGCCGCGCGCGGGGGTGGAACACTCCAGCAGTATGGCGGCATCGAAGCGTTTTTTTTGCGGCACACGCCCGATCCTGATGCTCCCGGCGTGGGGGAGGAAACCGAGATTTTCCGGCACCGGATCGCTGGAAAAAAGATAAACTTTTTTGCCAAGACGCCTCAGCACGGAAGAAATGGCCAGCATACTGCCGAGAGTGTCCCCGTCGGGATTCAGATGCCCGGCCAGGAAAAAACTCCCGCCAGCCACTATTATTTCCTCTAGTTTTTTGAATTCCTGCTCAAGATCCGGTGTTTTCATTACTAGCCTATGGCTGTGCCGTATCAAGGGCTATGCCCATCAGACGGCCTTTTGTCGGCGCCGCCGTCGGGGACGGTTTACCCCGGGCGGCCATCTTTCTTTTCGGCTCTTATCTTGTCGAAAAGAGTCTCTATTCTGGCCGCCGCCTCCGGCGTGGGATCATGCTTGAACATTATCGCCGGAATGGTTCTGAGCCTGAGGCGTTTCTTAAGCGCGGCCCTGATAAGGTATATAGATCTGGTCAACAGGGCTTCGGTCCAGGCTTTATCGTGACCGAAGACGGAGAAATAAACGTGCAGCATCTTGCCGTCGTCCACCAGCTCCACTCCGGTGATAGTGACGATGCCGCGGGAATTAAGGCCGTGCACATCCTGAAGCGCCAGGCTCACCTCGCGCAAAAAAAGCTCTTTGAGCCGGTCGGTTCGTTTAAACATAATTACGCCGGGCGTATCCTTCTCACTCTCTCTTCCCGGGTGACGGCCTCCAATATATCCCCTGTCTGGAAATTCCTGTACCCTTCCAGCAGGATCCCGCATTCCAGGCCTTTTTCCACTTCTTTCACGTCTTCCTTGAAACGTTTCAGGCCGGAGATCTTTCCGGTGTAGACCGTATCTTTTCCCCGGAGCAGCCGGACCGGCTGGCCGCGGACTACTTTACCTTCTTTGACCAGCGAGCCTGCGACTTTTCCTGAACTCAGGTCGAAGATCTGCTGGATCTCCGCCCGGCCGGTGACGGTCTCTACCACTTCCGGCTCAAGTAGACCGCTCATCGCGGCCTTGATGTCCTCAATAAGATCATAAATGATCTTATACGTCCGGATTTCCACTCCGGAAGCTTTCGCTTCCTCTTTTACCTTGGAATCCGCGTCCACGTGGAAGCCGAAGATGACGGCATCCGAGGCTTTCGCCAAAAGCACGTCCGATTCGGTGATATTCCCGACGCCGGAGTGGAGGATGCGGATGGCAACTTCCTGGTTGCTCAGCTTTTCCAAAGAATCCTTAATGGCCTGGAGCGAACCGAAGACGTCGGTTTTGAGGACGACGTTAAGGTTCTTCAGGAGTTTCTGGTCGACCTGGGACTTCAGCGAGAGCAGACTGACATGTTTCTGATGTATCAGGGATTCTTCGCGTTTGTGCAGCTTTCTCTTTTCCGCCACGTGGCGGGCTTCTTTTTCGGTCGCGTAGATCTTGAAGATATCTCCCGCGTGCGGGAGCTGCCCGCCTATACCCAGGAGTTCCGCCGGTTCGCTCGGCCCGATCCGTTCAAGGCGCGCTCCCCGGTCGTTCACAAGGGCGCGCACTTTGCCGTGCGAGGTTCCGACTACGAACGGGTCTCCCACTTTAATAGTTCCGCTCTCAGTGATCACGGTCGCCACGATGCCTTTTTGGGAATCCAGCCGCGATTCGATCACTATGCCGGAGCCCATCTTGTCGGGGTTGGCCTTCAGTTCCATCATCTCGGCCTGGATGCTGACCAATTCCAGAAGTTTATCCAGGTTGGTGCGTTTCTTGGCCGAGATCTCCACCATTACCGTGGAGCCGCCCCAATCCTCGGGATTGAGTCCGATATTGGCCAGGCGCTGCTTTATGTCCTGCGGATTGGCCGTCGGCAGATCCATCTTATTGATAGCCACGATGATCGGGACATTGGCCGCCTTGGCATGGTTGACGGCTTCTAGCGTCTGGGGCATGACGCCGTCCACCGCGGAGACCACCAGTATGACGATATCGGTTATCTTGACGCCGTGCGCCCGCATGGCCGTGAAAGCTTCATGGCCCGGGGTGTCCAGAATGGTTATCTTGCCCCTGGGGGTGGAAACCATGTAAGCCCCGATATGCTGGGTTATCTGCCCGGCCTCGGAGTCCACCACGTTGGATTCCCGGAGAGCGTCGAGGAGAGTGGTTTTGCCGTGGTCGACATGGCCCATGATCGTCACTATGGGATAACGGGGCTTAAGGTTCTCCGGCTTTTCGGTTTCCACTACTTCCGCGGCTTCCTCGTCGAATATGGGCACGATCTCAAGATCATAGCCGTAATCCACGGCGACAAGTGTAGCCACGTCGGGATCGAGGCGCTGATTAATGGTGGCGAACACGCCCATGCTCATAAGTTTTTTTATATAGTCGGTGGGTTTGACGTTCATTTTTTCCGCCAGTTCGCGGACCACGACCTGGGTGGAAACTTTTAGTTTCTGAAGCTCCTTAGGTTCCACCGGCGCGGGAGCCGGGACGGATTTGGCGCCCGCCGCGGGAACAGGGGCGGCGGGTTTCACGGGCTGCGCCGGCGTCTGCGGCGCGGCGTGTTTTGCCGGCTGGGACGGATGCGCGGGCGCGGACGACGGTCTGAAAGCGTGAGCGGCGGGTCTATGCGGCTGGGCCGAGGCGGCGGGCCTGTAAACGGAGCCCGACGGCGGAATGTCCGGCTTCGCGGGCTGCGGAGGAATGACGGGCGCCGCGCTGACAGCGGGCGCCGGCACGGGTGCGGGCGTAACGACCGGAGGAGCGGGCGGGGGGGGCGTGACTTCCGGCTTGGCGGGCTGAGGGGGAGGGACGTACCCCTCGGGCCTTGAAATGGAAATAATGAGACGCTTCGGAGGCTGCGGCGGCTTTACCTCTTCCTTGACCGCTTCGACCGGCTCCGCGGCTTTGTTTTTTTTGGCTTTCACCACGCCCGGCTTCTTTGCCTTTGCCGGCGCGGCGGCGCTTTCCCCGGCTTTTTCCGGCTGGGCCTTTTTTACGGCTTTCTTCACGGGCTTTTTTTCCGAGTTTTCGGCGGCAGCCGGCTTAGCCGCGGATTTTTTCTTTGTTTTTCCGGTCAAATCGTCATTTGCTTTCTGTTTCTTTAGACTCATTTTCTTGTACCTCTTTGTTTTCCAAAACCTTGGGGGCCGCCGAGGGCGCGGTTTTGTTGCCGTAACCGGGGTTTTCTTCCAGGAATTTATTGGCGCCGGAAACGATCTTCTGGGCCGTCTTCTCGCCTATCCCTTCCAGAGCGCACAGATCCTCCACCGTGAACCCGGCGATCTTGCGGATATCGGACATGCCCAGCTTAACCAGGGTATCGGCCACTTTGGCGCCGATGCCGTCTACTTTCAGCAGATCCTGAACGGCCATATCGTTGGTTTTTTTGGCTTCCTCCACTTTCTGCCCTTCCGATTTCACTTCCAGCTCCCAGCCCGTGAGCCTGGACACCAGTTTTATGTTCTGCCCTTCCCGGCCTATGGCGATCGCCAACTGGTCGTCGGGCACGATGATCAGCGCCTTTTTGGAAGCCTTATCAATCACCCTGACGGAAAGCACCGTGGCGGGGGAGAACGATTTGGCCAGCATATGCAGCGGCTCCTCGGTGTAAGGAATAAGATCTATCTTCTCGTTGGAAAGCTCCGCCATGATAACGCGGATGCGGGAACCGCGGATGCCGACGCAGGCGCCGACGGGATCCACCTTTGAGGAATTGCTCTTCACCACCACCTTTGATCTGAAGCCGGGATCGCGAACCACGTCCGAGATCTCGACGACCTTTTCCGCTATCTCGGGGACTTCCGCCTCGAACAGGCCCTTGAGGAAAGCGATGGAGGCGCGCGAGAGGACTATCTGGAGGCCCTTATTCTCCTTGTCGACGCGGTGGATGATGGCGCGCACGCGCTGATTGATGGTGTAATGCTCGCGCCGGATCTGTTCGGAATAGGGCAGAACGGCTTCGGTCTTGCCAAGATCCACGAAAATATCGCGGCCGGCGATATGGTGCACCAGGCCGGTGACGATCTCTCCCTCGCGGGGCTTGAATTCGTCGAATAGCTTCACTTTTTCAATTTCCCTGATCTTCTGGATGAGCACCTGCTTCGCCGTCTGGGCGGCGATGCGGGAGAAGTCCTGGATATCCACCGGAATATTTACCTCTTCGTCGAGCTTGGCCGAAGGCTCGTACTTGACGGCCTCTTCCTCGCTGATCTCTATCTCGGGCGTAAATACCTCTTTCACGACCTTTTTCACCAGATAGCCGCACATCTCGCCCGTATCGGGATCGATGGTGGCCGCGATCTGCGAAGTCTTGCCGAAATATTTACGGAGGGCCGAAACAAGGGCGTCGGTGATAGTCTTGAAGACGTCGTCCCTTTTTATATTCTTTTCCCGTTCCAGCTGCTCCAGCGCCAGGATAAGTTCGGTCTTGCTCTTGAAAGTATTTTCTTTGTTCATATCTTTTTCCTCTTTAACGATTTAAGATTCCGGATTCCGGATTGAAGATTGAACGAGCTCCCGTCCGATCTTAAATCTTGAATCTTTAATCCCGAATCTGATTGTGTTTTCTTAATATTTCGTCGTCGCCGGGGTTAAGCCTCGCTTCATCGATCTCATTGAGATCGAACGCGAGACCGCCGCTCAAAAGGACTTTCCCGTCCTTAAAATCCAGCAGATCTCCGTAATAAACGCGGGCGTTGTTCACCGGCTTTTTGAGCCTGAGTTTAACTTTTTCGCCCTTGAATTTGAGGAAATCTTTTTCTTTCCTCAGCACCCGGTCCACCCCGGGGGAAGAGACCTCAAGGATATAGCCGCCCTCAAGAACGCCGCTCATATCCAGATAGGAACCGATCTTATCGCTCATAACGCCGCAGTCTTCCAGCGACACTCCGCCTTCCACCCGGTCTATAAAAAACTGGAGCAGGAACTTGGGCCCCTGCCTGAGCACTTTAAGATCCACAAGCTCAAAACCGTTCTCCGTGAATAACGGCTCCGTCTCTTTCTCAATGCGCTCTTTTTGCATAAATATCCCCGAAAGGCCTTCTTTTATAAAAAAAAGCGGCCGAACTTCAGCCACCTATGGTATTATAATACCATTTTTCCGGAAAAATGACAACGCAAAAAACAGGATGCAAATAACGGGGCACGAATGCGCATAGTATGGTAGGGGAGCGCTATACAGTATCATATAATTCCCTATTGCTTTTCCGCCTTGACTTTGGCGCAGAAACCACTTAGACTATAGGTATGGGCAGAGGCCTGATACTGACGGCGATACTCCCGCTTAGCTTCGTCGGCCCGCCGCTCCTTTACGGAGCGGTAAAGACCTCTGCCGCCAGCTTTCTTAAACTTCCCGTCAGCGCCGACGCCATAGCTCTTGGCGGAAACGCCGTAGTCCTTGGAAAAGGCATAGGCAGCGTTACGGCTAATCCGGCAATGCTGAGCTTCATAAACCGCCAGGAGTTTCAAACTTCCTATGGCCCCCATCTTGAAAACTACAGATTCTTCAACGCCTCCTACGGGCGCCGGGACCCTTTCATAAACACCGGCCTGTCGTTCACACGGGTTGCCGCGGACGATTTCGAGGGCCGCGACGCGCAGGGCGCTCCCACCGGCTCCTTTGGCGCCGGTGACACCGCTTTTAACCTGAGCGCGGCCAGGATCTTTAACGACCTTTCCCTCGGCATGACTTTTAAATATATAAGCTCCACCATAGAAAACGAATCCGCCTCGGCCCTGGCGGTCGACGCCGGGCTTGTGTTTTTGGGAGATAAATACGCGGCGTGGCCCTGCGATCTGGGTTTTTCAATACGGAACCTCGGTACCAGCATGAAGTATATAAACAAAAGAGAGCCCCTCCCCCTTACGGCTTCCGCGGCGCTCGCCGTTACCATATTGGGCTCCGTAAAAGCGGGGATCAACATAAGCGATAATCTGACCGAAAACGCTTTTGAATTCGGCCTCGGTATGAATTTCAGTCCAGTGAACAACTTTTCGCTAAGCGGAGGCCTGAGCAGAGATCCCGCCAAAACCGCGGCCTACGATTCCATGCCTTTAAGGCTGAATGCGGGACTGGAGTTCCAGGTTTCCGATTTCATGCTGGGTTATGGTTTTGTCCCCGTGGGCGAACTGGGCAGCTTTCAGAGAATGAGCATAGGACTCAGATTCGGGGAAACAGGAAAACCGGCGAAGAAAGACAGAGGCGGAACCAAAAGACGCTCCAAACCTTTGAACAAAAAAAACTGGGAATTCAGATGACCGGAGAATACTTAAATGCCTGACCAATTTCCTGATTTTTCCCGCAAATATTTAAAAGCCGGCCTGTTTCTGCTTTTATCGGTTTTTCCGTCCGCGCGGCTCTTTTCGCAAACCGGCACTGTTAATGTAAATTCAAACCCGGCCGGCGCCGTTTTCTTATACTGTTACGGCGCGGGCTGCAATCCCACCACGTCTTCCCTGCCCTCCGTCACCAATATTTCGGTTCCCGGACTTACGGCCGGGATCTGGCGTATAAAATACACCCTGAGCGGTTACCTTGATTCCCAGATATACGAACAGTCTTTGCCGCCGGCCGGCGCCATAACTTTCAACCATACATTCACGGCGCCGCAGCCCTCCCTTACCTCGCTAAGCCCCGCTTCCGGAATGACCGGGAACCGCAATACCCTGACACTGAACGGCGGCAATTTTAATTCTATAACTAAGGTAAGGCTGTATGATTATCTGCAAAGGCTTGTCGGGGAGCTTTCAGCCGCGACCCAGCCGCAGGACGGCAGTTGGACTTTCACCCTGGTAGATAGCGCGCGAATAACCATATCTTTCGCCGCGGACGTTCCTTACGGAACTTATTATTTTGAGGCCGTAAACGACACGCTTGCCTCTTCCAAATCCGCCTACGACATGCAGCCGAACATTACTCCGGATCTGCAGCTGGTGCAAACTTTGACTCCTTACACCGACTCGATCGGGGGAACGCACCAGATGTCCATATACCGGTTAAAGGACTGGCGAAGCGGCTATCCGGTGCACTTCCTGTTCATAAGCGGGCACACGCTCAACGGAGCCCATGCCCCTCACCCGCTTATAGTGGGGTCCCCTGGTTACACGTTATTCCCCGCTCCGCCAAGCACGGACGCGGCCGACATTACCTGGTCTGCGGCGTCCGTGCCGACCATGGATGTCTCCCTCCCCGCGTCATCCGAGAACCGCCAGTGCTTTAATCCTGACTGTTTCCACCACGTGAATTATGCGACATTCAGCGATCTCGCGGGAACCATAGATTGGGCCCTTAAAAACGGCTATGCCGCGGTCATGCCGTACACGCGCCTCTATGCCGGCCGGGATTTTTTATCCGGAGCCTACGAGATCATAAGCGTTATTGAAGCCGTGAAGACTTTTCCGGACATAGATCCCACCCGGATAGGCATGCTGGGAGGGAGTCTCGGCGGCTTTCTGACGGTCTACACGCTTTCACGGCCCGACAAACCGCTGGCCATTAAAGCGGCGGTGGCGGCGGTCGCGCCGATCGACCTCAGGTCCGTTGAAACTTATTACTTCGGGTCTCTCAACACGCTGCAGCCGATAGACTCGCTGCGGCATGCGAGCCAGGATTTCGCCACCCCCTACGCCAACCGCATGTACCGTTCTATGGGCAGGACGGAAAGCTCCGCGTGGGACGCCATGTCCAATGCGAATACCGCGAGAGATCTCACCACGCCGCTGCTCCTCTTCAGCGGCACGGACGACATGATGGTTCCGGTTTCCGAAACCACCAATCTATACAACTCCGCGAAAACAAATGGGAAGACGGTGAACAAATATATCTACCAGAACGGCCCGCCGCTGTTCGACACTAAATCCGCGGCGGAAGCCGGGCACGGAGTTCTCGATACGAATTCGCCGGTAAGGATGCAGACGGTTCTGAATGAGAATTTTTTGTTTTACAATATACCTCCGGATGTCGCTTCCATCCCCCGTTCACATCCTCAGGATGGAGATCTTATTTCTATCCTTTCCGCGTACCGGACGGAAATGTGCGCCGCTCCCGCGGAAAAAGCCAATCTCTCGGATCTTATCGTCACGCTGGCCAACCCCAAATTCCTTTACGCAAGCGCCGATACCCGGGTTCCGGCCGGCAACGGGCCCTCCGCCGTGGCGGCGGCCATAAATTATGTCTGGGCGCTGGAAGGCGTTTCGTGGACAGCCGACAATGTGACAGCGAATCTGCAGGCCGGGAGCCTTCCCACCACTTGTTCCGCCACCACGGCGAATATCAATTCAACGCCGACCGGCGCCACTATCTCGGTCTCGTACAATGGCGGGACATTCGTGGATCTGGCTGAACTTACCCCGGCCGCCTACACCTCGGTGGCGCCCGGCTCCTGGCGGGTAAAACTGACCAAGGCCGGCTATCAGACCTGGGAGCAGACCCAGGAACTTCCGCCGGGCGGCGCAATAGTTTTTTCGGCTGTGCTTACGCAAGGGGATACGACGCCGCCGGTTATCAGCGGGGTTGCCGGTTCGAATATTTCCAACTCCGCCGCGATTATAGCCTGGACCACTAACGAGGCCTCGGATTCGCAGGTCGAATACGGGCCCACAACCGCCTATGGCAATTCAACCGCGCTGAATTCCGCCATGGTGACCGCCCACAGCGCCGGATTATCCGGCCTGGCCGCGAGCACGCTTTATCACTACCGTGTCAAGTCGAGGGACGCGGCCTCCAACCTCGCCACTTCGGCCGATTATACTTTCACCACTTCGGCCGCGCCTGATACGACGGCGCCCGTCATCAGCGGAGTCATTAGTTCGAATATCTCCAATAACGCCGCTACCATAGCCTGGGCCACCAATGAGGCTTCCAACTCTCAGGTCGAATACGGGCTCACTACCGCCTACGGCAATTCAACCGCGCTGAATTCCGCCATGGTGACCGCTCACAGCGCCGGGGTATCCGGCCTGGCCGCGAGCACGCTTTATCACTACCGTGTCAAATCGAGGGACGCAGCCTCCAACCTCGCCACTTCGGCCGATTATACTTTCACCACTTCGGCCGCGCCTGATACGACGGCGCCCGTCATCAGCGGAGTCGTTAGTTCGAATATCTCCAATAACGCCGCTACCATAGCCTGGGCCACCAATGAGGCTTCCAACTCTCAGGTCGAATACGGGCCCACAACCGCCTACGGTAATTCAACCGCGCTGAATTCCGCCATGGTGACCGCTCACAGCGCCGGATTATCCGGCCTGGCCGCGAGCACGCTTTATCACTACCGTGTCAAGTCGAGGGACGCGGCCTCCAATCTCGGCACGTCGGCCGATTATACTTTCACCACTTCGGCCGCACCCGATACTACGGCGCCTGTCATCAGCGGAGTCGTTAGTTCGAATATCTCCAATAACGCCGCTACCATAGCCTGGGCCACCAATGAGGCTTCCAACTCTCAGGTCGAATACGGGCTCACTACCGCCTACGGTAATTCAACCGCGCTGAATTCCGCCATGGTGACCGCTCACAGCGCCGGATTATCCGGCCTGGCCGCGGGCACGCTTTATCACTACCGTGTCAAATCGAGGGACGCGGCCTCCAACCTCGGTACGTCGGCCGATTATACTTTTATCACTACTTCGCCCGCGCCGGACACGACACCCCCTGTCATCAGCGGAGTCGTTAGTTCAAACATCTCCAATAACGCCGCGACCGTAGTCTGGGCCACAAACGAGGACTCCAACTCGCAGGTCGAATACGGGCTCACCACCGCCTACGGTAATTCAACCGCGTTGAATTCGTCCATGGTAACCGCTCACAGCGCCGGGTTATCCGGCCTGGCCGCGAGCACTCTTTATCACTACCGTGTCAAATCGAGGGACGCGGCCTCCAACCTCGCCACTTCGGCCGATTATACTTTCACCACTTCGGCCGCGCCTGATACGACGGCGCCCGTCATCAGCGGAGTCGTTAGTTCGAATATCTCCAATAACGCCGCTGCCCTAGCCTGGGCCACAAATGAGGCCTCGGATTCGCAGGTGGAATACGGACCCACCACCGCCTATGGCAATTCAACCGCGCTGAATTCGTCCATGGTGACCGGACACAGCGTCGGCTTGTCCGGCCTGACCGCCGGCACGCTATACCACTACCGTGTCAAATCGAGGGACGCGGCCTCCAATCTCGGCACGTCGGCCGATTATACTTTTACCACTTTGTCCGCGCCGGACACGACGGCCCCTGTCATCAGCGGGGTTGTTAGTTCGAATATCTCCAATAACGCCGCTGTCATAGCCTGGGCAACCAACGAGGCTGCGGACTCGCAGGTCGAATACGGGCCCACCGCCGCCTACGGTAATTCAACCGCGCTGAATTCGTCCATGGTGACCGGACACAGCGTCGGCTTGTCCGGCCTGGCCACCGGCACGCTATACCACTACCGTGTCAAGTCGAGGGACGCGGCTTTTAACCCCGGAGTCTCGGACGATCGCACCTTTGTCACTTCGGCCGCGCCGGATACTACGCCCCCCTCGGTTGTAATTACCGCGCCCACTGCCGGCGCCACTGTCTCCGGTTACGTCGCGATTTCCGCAAGCGTCTCCGATGATATCGGAGTGGCTAAAGTGGAATTCTATGTGGATGGCATACCCAAAAGCACCGATTACTCCGCTCCTTATTCCTATACGCTGGACTCAACCCCGCTTGCCAACGGCCTGCATATTATCACGGCAAAGGCCTACGACGCCGAAGACAATAACGCCGCGACATCGGAAAGCGTCACCGTTTACAATCTCGCCGCCGACACGGTAAGTCCGACCGTCAGCCTTGATTATCCGTGGAACGGAGCGACGATGGCGGAAACAACGCTGGTTATGGCTTCGGCATCGGATGACGGCGGAGTAGTAAAGGTGGAGTTTATTATGGCGGGCACAACCTATACCGATAATACCGCGCCCTATTTATATCCCCTTAACACGCTCAGGTTCATGAACGGCCCGCACCCCATGACCATAAAACCATACGACCTCAACAACAACACGGCCGAAATAGTCGTAGATCTGAGTGTCTATAATCAGACCAGAACCGATATCGTAATGACCTCGACCGGCGGCGCAATACTCACTTCTATCGCAAATATAACGGTGCCGCCTCAGGCTCTGGCGGCGCCGGTTACGATAACCGTGGTTTCCGAGGGGATAGACGATGAAGCTCTGCTGACTGAGCGGGCTGCCAGGGCCGCGCTGCAGAATATAGCCCCCATAGCTTCGGGGGTCAGGCTTCTGCCTTTGGACTATGCTCCGGCGGGGCCGATAAACATCAAGCTGCCGCTCAACCACTCAGTAAAAGCGGCCACGACCATGGAGGAAATAATAGGCCTGTACTCCTGGGACGATACCGCCGGAACCTGGCGGCTGCTTATCTCCACTTATAACGCCTCGGACGACACCATGAACGCCGAGACAGCCGCTTTCTCGGTATATCGCCTGTTCAGCAGGGTTCCGCTTATACGGACAGCCGATGTGGGCGATGTCTATGTGTTCCCGAATCCCGCTAAACGCGGGGCGAAACCGGTTTTTCATATCGAGATCGACGCCGCCGATAAAGTCGAGATACGGATACACGACTTCACAGGCAGGCTGATACATACAAAAACAATGGAATCGCCCCCGACTCTCCTTAGCCGGAACAATAAATTAACCTACGCGTATGAATACGAGTGGGACGCCAAAAACGCGGCCAGCGGAGCATACTTCTACGTCGTGATCGTCAATAGGAGCGGAGGAAAAACGATACGAAAGGGAAAATTCGCTATTATACGGTAGGTTTATCGACAGATTGTTAGGCAGAAAAAGCTGCAAGTCAATTTTTAAAGTTTATTCGCGAAATATTCGAAAGCTTTTACGAATGGTTCCGGCGGCGCGCTCAGTACGCCGGCGCCCACTTGGCCTATACCCGGTTTCTTATGGGCCACGCCGGTATCTATAAAAGGCAGAATGCCTTTTTCCACGACTTTCACCACGTCTATGCCGGTGGGGGTACCGCGGAAATCCAGGTTGGGGATCTGGTACGCGTTATTCTCTCCGGCGGTGATCTCGTACATGGCCATGGTGTAGCCGACCGCATCGGCCGCGAGACCTCCAACGAACTGTACGATGGCCGGCGCAGCCGCTATGGCGAAGCCGCCCAGGCCGTTCGTTTCCGTGATGGCCGAGTCGCCGATATCCGGGTTCGCGTCCTCTTTCGTATAGCCGGAGAAGAACAGGGCGTCGGGCACCGGCGCCGGACCGGTGAACCATTTGTCCCCGGTACCCGCCAGCTGTACGCCGAACTCCGTGCCGTTCCGCGCCATTACCACGGCCACGGTGGAATATTTTATATTCCTGGCGGCGTCAAGGCAGGCCTTGCTCAGGGCCATGGAAAGGTTCAGAAAGGAATGATCGTTACTGTTGATAAATTCCAGCACCGACGCCGCCTGTTCCATGCCGGAGGCTGTCCTGATCACGGCCGGGGCGATGGCCCGGTAAAAAAGCGAAGTGCCGGCGCGGTTGCGGTTATGAACCTCGTCCCCCATGTGCAGGGCCTGCGCGGTGATGGCCTTCAGATCCACGCGCCCCAGCAGCTCAACCGCGCGCTTAAGCGCCGGGTACATGACGGTTTCCATCCATTTTAACCGCTCTATAACTTCCGGAGAATACGCGCCGTAGCGCAGGACTTTGCCCAGGCCCTCGTTCATGGTGGCGTAGGCGTAATTGCCGTATTCCTCGTTCTTCACCACAAATACAGGCATGGAGGCGGAAATTATGCCCGCCATAGGCCCTACGGCCGAATGTTCGTGGCAGGGGGAAAACTTTATTCTGCCGGAGGCGGCCAGTTTTTCCGACTCTTTTTCATTCCTAGCCAGACCCTCATAGATCAAAGCGCCCATCACGGCGCCGCGCATAGGACCGCACATCTCCGCCCATTTCACCGGCGGGCCGGCGTGGAGTATCAGATCCTTTTTCATGCCGGGTATGACGTTGATTGCCCTGTTCAATCCTACCAGCGCCGGTTTTGAGTTCAGGATCCGGCCGAGCGCGGACTTATTGGCCGCGGAGATCTTCGAAGCGTTGGCTCTTATTTTTTTCAGCAGTTTCGGATCGTGATCCAGCGGCGGCCGGAAATCCGCCTGTACGGCCTTCACGCCCTTGTCGTCCAGGCTGTCCTTAAAGGATTCAAGTCCGATATTGATCACTTTTAACTCAGATTCAAATAATTTCAATACAGCCATAAATTCTCCGTTCGCACAGTTTTCTTCACGTTCATGATTTACGCTTTATGATCCTTATAATCTCACCCGCAAGCCGGCACGCGCCGGCATTGGACGGCATAACCAAAACTCCCGCCTGCCGCAAACCCTCCACAACTTTAGAACGCACCTGGGGGTCGGCCTCTGTGCCGGTAACCGAAGCGGCGATGGAAAGCGTCCTGCTGACTTTGAACGCGGTCCGGACAGCGGGCAGGAGATCTTCAAGCGGCCGCATATTGGAACCGTAGCCCAGCACCACATCCAGAAGTATCACCGCCGTCTCAGGGTTTCCGGCCTCGGAAATTATCAGCTTATTCCTGAGAGAAAAATCTATCATCGGATGCGGGCGGCCTACGGTGAATTCGTCTTCACCCAGGTCTATCACCGAATTCTCCCGGAGCTTGAGGGAGTTAGCGAGCCTGTATTTTTTGTCCATAGGGACATTGGACCAGAGCGGGCCGACGAGATCCCGAAGTATTATCTGGGCCTCGCTCACGAAAGTCCCGCCGCTGAACAGGCCCCGCAGATATTTCTGTTTTCCGGTTTTGTTCCCGGCGGCGGCCGCGGCGGCGTTACGTGACGCTGTGTTCATATCAAAGAGCCGTTCCTTGGCCTTATGCGCGTTCCCATCTTTGGCGACATACACGGCCTTCAACGCGGCTTCCTCCAGAGTACGGGCGGAATAAAAATCTTTTTTTTCCGGCAGCTTCGCGTCTCCGCCGAGCATGACTGAAACCACGGGCTTCTTTATCTTTGCGGTTTCGCGCAGGATCCTGGCCAGCACTTCGGGGTGGGGGGGTTTTGAAATTATAAGGATCACGGAAGTTTTTTTATCTTCCGCCAGGGCTTTTAAGCCCTGGATAAGAGTAAGCGCTCCGACTTCTTTTTTCACATCCCTGGAGCCGGTGCCGATAGCCTGGGAGATCCCGGAGCCTTCATTTGAAATCAGCGTGGAAACCTCCTGCAGACCGGTGCCGGAAGCGGCCACAATGCCAATGCCGCCACGGTTAACGGCATTGGCGAAAGCCAGCGGCGCGCCGTTGATGATGGCGGTGCCGCAGTCCGGCCCCATGACCAGGAGGCCTTTTTTTAAAGCCGTCTTTTTCAGCTCTATCTCGGTTTCCAGAGGAATATTATCGGAAAACAGCATGACATGCATATTACGGTCGAGACAATCCATGGCGACCTTGCCCGCGAAGCGCCCGGCCACGGAGATCACGGCCATATTGGCGCCGCCCAGGATCTCTAAGGCGTTATCCAGTCCTTTGGCTTTGACGCCGCCGCGGACGCCGCCCCGCGCCGGAGCCGATTTTTTCATCAGAAGTTCTTCGGCCTTTTCCAACGCCGCATCCGCGCTTTTTTGGTCACGGGCCTTGACGGTAATGACAAGATCGTTATCTCCGGCTTTATCCAGCGCGCCGTTATAGAGGCCGGAAGACCGGACTATACCCTTGTTCTCCTTGGTAGCCATAACAACGGCGGAATCCACCACGCCGTGCATAGCATTAAGCTCTTTGGCGGCTTTCATCAGCGACACAGAGTCGTAATAAGCGCCCCTCTCTACCGTAGTTTTCACTATCATGTATTCTCCGTAAAACTTTTCCGCTGCTGTCCCTTATTTCGTTATCTTAACACTTTCACAATCGGCCTTGCCAGCGGCCCTGTTGCCCTTAATCCTCCGCTAACAGGCCTGCGTCATTGATGAGAAGATTTCACCCATTGGGTGAAAGTGGAAAAATGGCGGCGGGCTGCAAGTTCGGGGGCCTGTCAACCATGGGGCCCATCGGGCCTCGGCGGCCCGGCGACTACGCGCCGGGGCCCGATCCAACCCATGGCTGCCACCCCTCCAGTTTATACCCCGCCGCCATCCTCCCAAATACAGCCTTAAAAACGAACCTATATTTGCCCACGAGGCATCCAAACTGCAAGATGGTTGCCAATGAAGAGATAATGATTTTAAGGGGAGCCACGGACGGCGGGGAAAGCACCGGTGGTTTTATAAAATTTACTGATCCCTATACCGGGCGGGTAATTCAAGTAGTAATTTGGGTGGGGTCAATATACTATATTTTCAGATTGGAATGCCGAGCGACCATCAAGTGGTAAATTTTACTAAGGGGTGATGATGGACAGCCTTTTTGTCCCGCAGGCTGCCGAGTGGACTACACTGCCGTTAAGTTTTGTTACGGACACTGGGCTCGTGAACGCACAAAGGCTGTCCATCGGCAGGCCCCCGTTTTTACTATCTTGCGGTTCGTTAACCCAAAGCCGTCAGGATTACCGCTTATCGGAGGATTTGGATGTTACAAGGCGCCCTGTTAGGCGCCCCAGGTAAAAAAAGGTAAAAAGGCCCTTGACAAAACACGGGGGGGGGGGGG